>Ga0049105_1000065_pt1 | contig 21203 bp, 16 predicted proteins | sample WorMetvaBAHAMAS1_FD_61260 | JGI IMG/M metagenome (GOLD analysis project Ga0049105, IMG submission 61260) | Worm MetaG Olavius vacuus BAHAMAS.1 | ecosystem: Host-associated > Annelida > Digestive system > Unclassified | place: Germany: Marburg | collected 2013-04-09
GTCTGTAACGTTCGTGCACCCTACTCAGGCGATTGAAATTTTCGGCAATGTTTCTATGCCATTTGGTACCTTGGCCATCTGCGACCCTTCGGTAAAAATTTTACGGAGATCGTCCCAGGGGAACCCCTTCGTCGGGGGGTTAAACCAAAGAGTGGTAGAAAAATGTAGCGATTTTGGACCTTTCCGAGGCTATATCTCGGAAACAATGCAAGATAGGAGGTACGTTACTATTAATCACTAATAGGAAGTCGAATATGGGCTTTCGATTGGTACCAAACTCGGTGACCTTGAATGACCTTGAACGGCGTAACAGGCCTAACGGCTGCGTAATTTGACCGAATTCGGTAGCTTTCTGGGCGGATTGCGTAAAAGTGGTTGAAGATATACCGATACTGTTTGCTTCAGAAATGTAGGCCAAAAAATGTAGTTTTTAACGATATATTATTTATGGCGATATTGGCAGGGGATCACCCCAAGCGATAGCGACAAAGTTAGGAACTCCCTCTCGCTAGCGAAAATTTGACGAATAATCAGCCATAACTTGGAAACGGTGCAAGATATGAGGTAAGTTAGTATTAATCACTAATAGGAAGTCATATATGAGCTTTCGATTGGTACCAAAATCGGCGATCTTGAATGACCTTGAACGACGTAATGGTCGTTATATTGCGTTATTTCACTGAATTTGGTAAACACATGCGTTCCAACACATAACCGCGTCGATCTGTGGCGGTATTTTGTAGTACGTGCACGATGTCGTCGTAAAGAAAGTTCACGTTCGCTATCTCATCTCCTATGAGTTTTTTGTCTTACACAGCAACTTCAGCACCATAATCTGTTTTCGTTAAAGACTGAAAATTAGTTACACCTACTCAAACCATGTGCATATAAAACTGCACTGCAGGCTGGTGATATATAAATCTTTATTTAACTACTAGTCTGGCGTCACAGAAAGAGATAACACAAAAATTAACATAAGGGAACAAAAACAATTAATGTGAAATTGGCGACATATTACAACCTGTGTCGCTTCGAGCCTTTACTTGAAACACTTTTCTCCAGTTCTTGAGATCGTCTGACTGTGCTGCAGTTTGTAAACGGCAACTGGACGTTTCGCTGACAAACCAGTTCGCCGACAAGACATTTCTCTGACAACTCGCCAGGTGAATGCACCTGTCGACGCTGTTCCGATCTTCTCGTGAATCTTGTTGTCGAATCGTCTTGTCAGAGGACTGGTTGTCAGCAAACGGGTTTGTCAGAGAAACGTCCAGGAAGCTTTTAAACGCTATCTTATATCGCACTTTAAAACACATTTTAGCTTCAGTGTGAAGGCCTGACACCAACAAGTAAACTGGTTGCAAGGTCAACCAGTTTTGACTGACTAATTTTTAGCGCACTGTTTACAACAAAAATATCGCACCTCATATAGCGCTGAAACAACTCCGAGTCCGACGTATTAAATAACTGGTTCTATTTTTTATTACTTCCGCCAAGGAGGTTATGTAATGCCCGGCGTTTGACTGTCTGTCTGTCTCTTATCAGCAACTTTACGAAATAACTACTGAACGGATTTTCACGAAAATTTTACTACAAACATATCTGTGGATAAGGAAGAACTGGTTACATGTTGGAAGTCATCCGTCTCCGGCTCCGGATCCAGGCATTTTTTAAAAGGATTTTTCAACATTGCGAGACAGGAATTTTTTCACAATTTAGCTCGTATCTCCGTAGAGAGTGATCAGATTTTTATGAGAATTCTATCACACACGTATCATCGGACAAGAATGTCCCCGTTAAATTTTGTAAATAACCCGCATCTCGACCAGATTCTCCTGGCGGAGGTACGCAGTCTTTGACGTACGCAGTCTTTGACTGCTCTTGTTATCACTGTTATTGTTTTCGTCGTTGTCGTCGTCGTCATTATCATCATCATCACCATCACTGAGCGCCGGAGATGGAGGCAATTATTATCGAATCAAATATCGAGGCTGTCAAACACACAATGCGTTAGGCTGGATACATACATGCTCCGTCGTCGACGTTAATTCGTACATTATCCGCCAGGTCGCGCCACTTCTGTTATCGATCTGAGACGGCGTGATCGACGCGAAAGATGTCAGCTCAGAGGTCGACGCCGGACCGCAGCATCGTCATTACTACGCCGCAGCTGCTGCAGCCGCCCGGCTCTGCCCAAACCCGCATCCCTTCCACACGTCATTTTGATCCGACTGCTTGTCCTCGCCGTGTAATTCATATCTGCTGGAGCGAAGAGTCCGAACGTCCACAACGACGAACGTCAGATTGATAAACAGCCCCAAGGGCCATGAGTTCCGCAGTATTGCTGCCGACGAGGTCGATTCGATTTAGATTTTATTAAACACACAGTAGAATTGGGATGAGTGGGGGCGAGGAAACCTTCGTTCTCAGAAAAGTACGTGAAACTAAAAACATGTTCATATAGCACTTGAAATCTGGGGATTTGCAGTCGACAGGTCAGCAAGTAAGTAAGAATATACACGGCGCCTAAAAAATGAAAATCACTAGCCTACGCGCCGCAGACTCGGTCAGACAAACGTGCCTTCTTCAACTGATTCTTAAAGCGCGTATGCACCAAACGCAACGTGTTCGACATCAGCGCTATATTGCAGCCGTTAAAATGTTAGGTATCCACATGGTTTCGAAAAGTTCCAGTCATCGCACTTTCGGATAGTGTTTGGAAGAGCGTTGCAAACGATTGACGCATGCAGAGAAGGGGATTACTTAGGGTTCAACGTCCCACTCGACATACAACAGACGCAGACAGGACGTGCTATGTAAGCATCCTGCACGTTACTTACTTGGTCGCGGTTCATCGCTGGAAATGTCGTATGTGTATGGCTGTTGCGAATATTCGAACACTCGAAATTTTGGCTTTTAGTTCTGTGGTAGAACTAGGGTTCACGAGATGGCGAAGCTCACACTCTTTTCGTCATCCTCCCTATTCCCTTCCTTCCCCTCTTCCGTTCTTTCCCCTTCCTCCCTCCCTGTCTTTCCCCCTCTCCTCTCTCCTCCTTCGCCTTCCTTCTTTTTTGCCCTTCCCCTACCCAGTTCCTTAGAAGTAGGGCCTCTATATCCAGTTAGGGGTTTGGGTACAGACTGAGTACTCAATAAAGTACTTGATCGAGTATCCGAATAGCAAACTACACGATAGCTCAGCCCTAGCCGTATACAAGCAATCGCGGTCGTATACAGTCACTTATTACAGTGCCAGTTGTACGAAGAAATTAATTGGACTCGAGCCGCAGCAGTATCTGTATAGCATATAACACAATAGAACAGGGACGAGAACAGGGAACAAGTTATCAGTCTGACAGATCGCACGTAAACTGCGCGTGGCATCCAAAGATCAGTGTTTTATTATGCAGTTCGTTTTGCTTGATACTAGTCGTGTGTTCCGGGAGTTCTATCTCTTCTTTGTTTTGCTTGCATGCGCATTAATGTTTTTTGAATACACGGTTATGTCCTTTATCGCACTCTTATCTTGTCTCTGTATAAACAAAACTAATGTTTAGTAGCCATGGCTCGTTGAGAACCTGCGCATCGTCTTTGGTACGGCCCAATTGTCTCTTGTCATTATTGACTCGGTCGTTTTCAGTGTCATTATCGATTCCAAGTACTGCTGCGATCGTTCGTAATTCCCACCGGACGATCGTAAATTCTCTCAGACCAGTGCAGCGCTCCGAGCCCAAACAACGACGACGCCGTCTATCTAGATAAATAGCATTCGTTCGATACGAACTATTTCGGCGTTTTGTGATCGACGCTGTGTTACTCCCCGCTCACCGTGCATGTGAGCGTGGAGTAAGACAGCTCACCGTGCATGACCTCTATTATTACAGTCAATAATTTCACATGCACACTTAAGATGGAATTGCTATGCTACGTGTCCCTACTCAGCGCTTTACATGATTACGAGCGGTAAAATCGATTACGTAATTATCAATTTTAATAAGAAAGATTTTTTTTATTTTTAGATGATCGTCGAAAACTCATTTATTCAGAACGTTTGAAACCTCGGCGCACTACTGACTTCTGCTTTTAGCGCGCCGTAAATAAATATTTCACTGACCTATTTATTCACTTTACATTCATACAAAGGGTCAGTTGAATTCGTTCACAACTTCACACGGTCACACTTCATCTCTGTCAGTGGTCACACTCACACCTACAGGACCTACGTGCACGTGGCATACGAGTTTGGTCAATCTGCGCATTGGTCAAACACGCTGCGCGTGTGGTCAATTGCGAATGGAGCTGTGCCTGTTGAATACTGTCGTATTGTTGACTGACAGTTTGGGTTGCTACTGTCAAGTAATTGCTACTTTATCGAGTACCCGAATACTCGAGTATAACCGCTACTGACCTTACACTGAAAGCAGTAGGTAAGCTGGCTACTGGTGGCGATATAGGTCACATGCTGAGTGGCAGCCGGCAGTTGTAATACAGTGACTGCAACCTGCCAAGCCAAGACCACTACAAAAAATCGCAATTAGCTTCTTCACACGAACTGAAAATAACTGGAGACGACGATCGGAAGTAGAAATAACCGGAAACAGAAAGTTTAGAGTACTCGAGTACTCGCGGCAGCCCTACTAATGGTCGACTAACGCGACCGCGTCTACTCCTCGACTAATCGACGACTAATCAGTTTTAGTGATGTTCCAGTCCACTACTTGGTAATCAACTAATGTGTTGTGTACAGCTCCCATCACTCGGTTCTTCCGTGTAAGAAAACTACTATTATTACCAGCTGAAATTGAATCCCGACAACAGATGAGGAGCGAGTGTTACGAGAGGGCGCCTGGCTGACACATACACGCACACACAGAGAGAAAGAGAGAAGGGGAGAGAGAGGGAGGGAGGGAGTGACATTTCTCCTTGGTTACCACCACTCAAACGCAGTAAACTTGCTAATGATATCAAGTTAGAGTTAGAGTTAGGGATAAGGTCAGGGTTGATGATGATGATGATGATGATGATGATGATGTGCAATGATTCAGTGTGCTCTAGAAGCCAGCTTAGCCTAGCACACAGTGCCAAAGTTAAAACCGACGTGCCTGAGAAAAAGGAATAGATCTAACAGCTGGAGTCAATGGAGTCAGTCCGGTGTGTGGAAAGGCAGAAGAACTATGGAGGAAAGGATTTGTGGACAAGATGAGTTTTGATCCTGGAGTGAAAGAGAGAAGGAGTAATGGATGTGGACAGCGGTAATTAAGGAAATAACGAACTGACGTGTGTGTGAGATCAGATGAGAGTGATAAGTTAGGTTAAGATTAAGCTTCGGGCAATGTCTTACACACACACAAACCGTTGGACGCAGTGTTTAGTACCACTGCACGTGAACGAGAACTCGGCTGTTACGTCCATGCAGTATGCATGACAAGACGACACGGCAAATGTTCTGTGGCGCCGAAATTATGACAGGCTGCGCTATCGACTGTGGTGGCGGTTGAAACGAATGGACCCAGCTGCACCGTCTGCGCTGTCCACGACTTGACTGATCGCATTGGTTCGTGGCTAGCGTTCTTGATATTATCCGTACATACTGCAGGTCGGCAACGATTATGATGAATCTTTATGGCTGCTGCCATGTGCTTCGCCTTTTCACGTGTTGCCTACCGGGAAATCATAAAGCTAACATCGCGAGCAGTCGGACAGCATTGCCGAATTGAAAATTACTACAGTGAGGGCGAACGCTGGATTTGCAGCATGTTAAGTAAAGTTAGCTGTATTTGTGTCTCGCGTCGTGCGAATAACATAACCAGATTGTATTGGAACTCTCTGTATGACTCGACCTTTTTCTTCAACACACACGTCTTTAAGTTTAACGCTTCAGCTATGCGCTTCAGCCATGCGCATCACGTATGGTGTAAGTTATTTGCTGTGTATTTAGTAAACAGCACCCCATGGGCTGTGACGCTCCGGGGAATTCGTCCAGGAGGAAATGTTCGGGGTGCATTTTTCGGGGGAAATGTCCGTGTATGATTTTCTGAGAGAAGAGGGGGATTGTCCGTGGAAAATGTCCGGAGAAAAGTTAATACACAGACACACAGACAGACAGCTTTTGACCGGTTAAAAGTTACGCCTAATGGTTATACTATTAGCTGAGCCAGCTGAGCTAAAAATCGAAGTGAATAGCGTCATATTTTAAATTTTACAGAATCGATTCTTCTAAATCGATTGCTATAAAATCCGACATATGTAGGATATGATAGACTACGATATACGACATGCAAATTCCGTGCGCTCGAAAACCGATTGGTGATATACGACATGTGCGATTTAAAGCGAGTTAAAAAGCTGACAGGAGGCAGCTTAGTCTAACACACGACAACTTAGTCAACCGTACGAAATCAAAAGTAAGAATTAACACACAAAAAAACTAAAACACGGAAATAAATCCAATCGTCTATCAGACAAACTTACGTCAGTGGATGACGTAAATATCTGAATTTTATCTGTATTCGCCGCAGCCAGGAACCAATGTAGGTCTACAAAATTCTGTTAGCAAAATAAATCTCGCAAACGGAAATCGTCGATTGGTAGCCTTGGCCTCAGTCTGATAGACTTTGACGGTTGAGTAGCCATGCATCCTATCGCTATCAACCACCACCCGTAGCGTCCGCCGGCCCGACGACTGCCGCTAATCATGGACTGAAAGCCCGCGAAATGAGCCGCTGCTCCTACTTGGACCAATATTCCCCAAACGCAGACTATTATAGCTTGCCGTGCAGACCTCAACCGAGAGGCCGGAGAAGCGCATCCTGTAGCATCGTCGAGCATGAATGGATGTTCTTGTACGATGTCATGCTGGAGCCCTTTGTCAGACGCTGTAGCAATCAGTATTTTAATGCCGCTGGGTCACTCATTTCGTCGCATCCGTACATGTCGTCGACTACTCAATATGCTACATCGTTCGCTGTCTGTCCTTGTTCCGTAGTGAGGGTATTAGGCATTGCTGTCCGTCTGTTGCAAGCATTGCCATGACTTATTCTCAAGTATAGAAAATTTTGCCGCCAAAGCCAAAGGTCGTAGAAAATGCCAACAAATTTCTAACAGAAAATTGGCAGAAAATTTCAAACTTTTATAGTTTTGTACGATACTGTCTGTGAGCAGTGCGTAATGATGCCATCTGTAGGAGGAGCCGCAGAATCATCTCTAGAAAATAGTAAACTCTGCGCAAGTAGGCTGGGCCCGATTTACTGCACCGAGGTGGGGTCATTTGATCTCGATTATCGTTAAGGCCAAGACTGTTGTTGATAGCAATTATTGACAAATACAAATAACGGCTTTTGTAGCTATCTTTACGAATCTTATCGTGCAGTTCGACGATATACTTTTTCGATGAAGTTTTTTCGCGCCTTCGGTTTGAGTCATTAGTTGTTGACAATGTTTGCAGTAAAACATTGCATCGTAGTCATAGCGCAGCATCAGTCTACTGTGAGCGATCTTACAGTGATGACTTTCGATGTCGCTCGAACAAAGTTTTTTTTGACTTAGAGAACATATCATAAAGTATAATAAAGTGGGGCTGGATTCAACAGTTTCGGTTCCACGTATTATTCTTCGCGGTTGAAAATGTTTTTGATTCGACCACGACAAGACGATTGGTTGAAATCCCATTAGCTACCGTGCCTCCGACAGCAGGGTGGTCGTCGGCGAATGCATTGACATGCGGGTGGCGGAAATGCAATTGCTAGTCACGTGACTTGGCCGTGCGACTATACACATCACGTGACCAATCTGGAGCGCGCAGCGATGCCATTGCGTTAAGTCTGTTTTGTCAATAGCGTCAGCGTCAGAAGCAGCAGTAGCATGATATAGGCCTACGCCAAGAACGCACGACAGATGGCTGCAGAAATTCGCTTGTTCGAACAATCTTTTATTAACTTAATCATCTTCCAGTTGAGCTAATAATGTAACTGGCCAAAAGCTGTCTGTCTGTGTGTTAACCAGGATGACACAAATCATAACCGCTACATTTAGAGACTTGTAATCGCAGACCTATTGATGAACTCTGATCAGTGATCACACATGAACAACTAGGTCAGTCGAGCGTCACAGTCCGTGGGCTGCTTGTTCATACTCCACAATCTCGTAGTTAAAGTCTACGAGGCTCTTCTGTTGCTTGTCAGTCTGTTTGTCTGTTGGGCTCGTATCTCGTAAACGCAAAGTCGGAGAAAGCCCAAATTTGGCGGAAGTGTTTTTTGTGGCGCGTGTAACCGGTGATGCTATTTTAACGTGAGTCGGTCGAAGTTCACGGTCATAAGGCATTAACTGCACGGCGGTGTGCAGGGGCGAACGAGAATGGAGTGAGTTCGACGCCTCGTGGCACAATTTGCAGCGTATTCCAGCTCCTGCAGCATAGCTGCTGCTGCTGCTGGTGCTGCTTCAGATTGAGTCCGCTCGTAAAGCAGGTGATTGCTCGCGGATTAGCCGCATGTACGTTGCTGTCAGCTGACAAGCGAAAATCGTTTGCAACTGATTGCATTGACGGCTACAGGTTGCGAATGAGTTCTGTCAGTGCTGATGCTATCCGCTGTCTGGAATGACTCGTCTGCGACATGTTTTACTGCGTGTCGAGCGGGATATTAAACTCCACACTCGCCTGCTCAATGGTGAGTTAAGGGTTTACTGGAATCTGCGTCGTCTTGCAGTTAATACGACTGTTGAGACACATGGAGACCGACGTCGCTGTCGAACGACGGCTATACGCCATCAAGCATCACCAGTCAACGCACGCTGGCTATAAAGCAAACAGATTCGGCGGCCCGAGGGCGTCAGAAGATAGCGCGCAGTTCATTCTTGTTTAACGATGTGGCTGACTAGCCTGACTGACGCATGGCCGCGGCGTAAAAGCTCGTAGACTTTAATTCTGCAATAGGGCCTTCAGTTTCCTCGTCCACAACAGAAAATGTACGTAAAATTAACATGTTTCCATCAGTGCATATAGAATGAAATATGACGGCATAACTTCTATGTTTTGATCAAAGTTTCTGACTTCTCTCAGCGAGATTCATTTAGTAATAATATAAACCAGCAGCCTGTGGAGTGCATCCTGTCATTGTCAACTAATATTTTGCTTCAATGCAAATTCTGTGCAGGCTGTCAAAAATTGTTTGCTGTGAAATAATTAGTGTGTTTGAAGCCATTTATAGGATGGGGCCCTATGACCTTAACCCGGTTACTCCCGTTCGTGAGTCTGCAAGACACATCCCGTATTTTTGTAGCAATCCCATTTACGAGCAAACAGGTCGACTGCGCTTTGTTTCTTTCGCGTCGCGTGTCCGTGTTGTATCATCTGCATCGTGCTGCCGCATTTTCCAGCTGACGAGACTGATCAGCGAACGTCGGAGGAACGCTGAAAATGCCAGAGTTGAAAATTTAGGAGTAAAAATATCGGGGCAGAAGACTGCAGAGATGAACAATGACAGAGGACGTGTTATGAAAAGCCGAAAGTAAAGTCGCGTTTTACAACGCCTAACAAAATAATTTTGATATACCAGCCTTACCAGGCTACGCCTTTATTTCCTTGTGTAGAGTTAATTTATGACAACTGATATACCAGAAACTACCGGTCTTCGACCGCGGTAAGTGCGGTTGGTAACAATATGGCGGATTTTTGAATGGAGAGCGGGAAACCGTACGAAGGTAATCAACACTGACAGGAGCAATTTTGTGGAGGAAAATGGAAACATGTTATACAGTGATATATGCCTGTTTGTAATGATATCGTTGTCATCGAACAATTACCGCATAACTTTAGTTTTTGCCGCCATTCTGATGCCACAAGATTTAAGCAGTTACTGATCGTCCATGTAAGCCTGTTCTTCAAAATTACGATTAAAAGTCCATTATCCGGTAAATCTCCGCAGTGAAACAGTACTGCTAACGTCCTTCTAGTCACTAGTCGAACGTTAATACGGACGCAAGAGCATCTGTATAGCAATACGACAGATGGGGCAGTGGTGTCCCTGATGTGCACTGTAGTTCCACGTGGCTCGCAGAAGCTCGCGTGGGCCGGGCCCGGCCCCGCAGAACCAGCACAATGCCAGCGTCACGTTGCGCTGTCTCACAATACTTCACAGCAGTCGTTAACACCTGCAGTGACCTACTGCTTCAGCGGCTGGCCGTGTCAGCGACACTGTTGCAGTCATCATTGTCAGCGTTACTGTTCTCCGTGTCGCTGTCATCCTCATCGGCAGCATGGAGCCAGCTCTCATGGTGTGACTGTCATCTCTTGAGAACTGCAGTCGACGTACAGTATGCATTCCTATGTCAAAACGTCTGATGCAGTTGTCGATCCTTGTGTCATTTTTCAAGTTTCTTTCAGCCGTGCATTGCGCGATTGTGCTGACATTTGGTAGGCAGTTGTGTTATCAGTGGGTCCGCGAAGACGATCTTATGATTGAAGCCAAGTATGACTGGCGGTACGGGCCGCCTCAAGTAGCGGTTTATATATTATTATTACTATTACTATTATTATTATTTTTAAATTTTGTAAAACCCTCGGGTGCATATTATTATTTTAATGCCCAATGATGTAAAACGCCAACGGGCTAAAATCATTACTATTATTCTCATATAATCTAAGTGCTCCTGTTATAGTCTACTTCAGTAAATGACGCGACTGGTGCTGAAGATAATAATAATATGCGTGTTAATGACGTGCAAAAACAATGCAAATAACATCAGGTACAAATTGACAAAGCATTGAAAATGCACGATAAACAGATATTATCAAGCTGCCATTAAGCTCTCACAATGAGTCGTATTACTTTTTTATATAAAGCTGCGTGGTAGTTAAATACATTAGACGTAACGAAATGTTTCGACAAGCCCGTCACGAGCAATTGACCTTCCTGTCACGACTGCAGAATGCAGCGTCAATTTGTAGCCTGCGCGCAGTTGACTGCCTGCCTGCTTGATTGATTGGTTGGCGGCTGGTTTCGCAAGTCGCCGGCTACAGCGGCTGCTGAACTGATTGATTAAACCGGTTGCTAATGCAGTAGTCGTTGTCTGAGCAGCAGTGCCGATGGACCGGTTGCACGCAGCCAACTCGTCTGACGCGTTCGTCATCACGTCGACAGCGTCGCTAATTAACGTCACACAGGTAGCATTCTGTTTGTATTGCAGCCAGCTGGATGTAATTATTGAACGTACAAAATACCGAAACGTTATTCTCTTTTTTGTCTTTCTATGTGTGTTACAAATAGTTTGCACTCATGCTGTGTTGTTGAATGCCTCAACGGTCATTAAGGGCTTATGATAAGCCAATATCTTCACACTACTCTTTTTATTGCATTGTTACTGTCACCGCCAACTTATCGGCACACAGCGTTGAATCGAGTGGAATGTCAGCGTCAATGAATGAATGAATGAAAGTGCAGTGATTTAAAGTGCATTCGAAAAGCGACTAGGAGCCGGCTTAGTCTAACACACTGACCAATGCAGCCGTTGAGCAGATTAAAATCGTTAGATAGTCCGAGAGTCCGTGTATTCAATCCGGTAGGAAAGGAAAAGAAAGAATGTCAACGTAAACTTCTAACGCGCTACTCGCATCAGTACGACGCGATAAGGCGTCTTTAAATTCTGCTGTAAGTGTCGCAGTCGACAGCCGGATCATGCAAATAGGCCAGCAAAGAATTCCTCACCGACGGGCTCGATATTTGCAGTACCGATATAGCATAAATACATGCATGAGATGTATATGTACCAGAAGATCATGAGAATGTATAGGCCTATGCTATTTAGCTATATTTAGCAATCCAGCTGTTCAGCTGTTCAGCTGCAAGTATGTCACAATAAAGTTGAGTTGAGTTGAGTTGAGAATAATTTTAGAGATGCAGCTGCCTTGGATATCCGAAACATAAAATACGCGCTGAATGACATGAAATAGACAAGCATCTTTCTGCAGTGAGATTGTTCAGTATTGTTGAAACAATAAGTAAGTAAGTAAGTAAGTAGTTTTATTGATCATATATAACAAACGTATTGATGTAAATGTGGAATAAGACATTTAGTACAGAGAAGTGGTAACATGAAAAACTCACTAAACCAGAGAAAGTTACAAAGTTACAAAGTAACAAACGTGTGATAATGATAAGAACAAAAGAAATCAAACACATCACACTTCATACTAAAAGGGAACAAACGACAAACGATTTTTGTGATGATTGTAGAAACATGTTGGGAGTTTATACTGATGTCCTCTTTGCCGAAGATCGTGATTTGAAACACTCTCTGGGGGGGGGGGGAGAAGAGGATGTAAGCAATGTAATGTCCCGTCGTGTCTCGTACGGTCCCTTTTTGGATATGATGAATGAATGAATGAATGAATGAATGAATGAATGAATGAATGAATAAATGAAAGTACAGTGTTTAAAGTGCGTTCGAAAACCGACTAGGAGCCGGCTTAGTCTAACACACCATGCAAACAAATCCAGCCGTTGAGCAGAGTAAAATTGTATTGTATAGCTATCTTATCATACTTTACATATTTCAAAAAATTCAGAATGATACGCGAATATTTAACGTATGCTAAAAACTAAAGGTTTGATGATACCGCACGGCGCAACATCAAAATTATAGTCTAAATAAATACAAAATGAAACTTAAGTCGTCGGGTGACGGTGTCGCGACGTCGCGTTTTGTCTGGCAGTGTGCAGTGTGTCTGACTGAAGAAAGCGTTGTGTCGAGACTGTGCTTATAGCATTTGTCATTGCCGTATTGCAGTATAAGCACTATAGGCCGGCACTGTGCCTATGGTCTCCGAAAAATTCTGAATTTTTTGAAATATGTAAAATATGATAAGATGGCTAGTTAAGATATTATACTCTATACAATACAATTTTCGAATTTATAGCAGATATATACAAATAACTTTAAATTATTCTGTTTGAATAAAAAAAATAAAGTGGAAATAAAGTGACAAGCTCAATTTTCTATTTCACTTTGTATTTTCAAAAGATTTTGAACTTTTAATTAAATACACGCGTGCAAATACGTGCGTCGCAGCAGTTTGTCTGCGAAACATTCAGTGTCTTGCGTACATAAGTGTCGCTGATGTCTGTGTCTCGTACAGACGAGCATGCAGTCTTTCATCGACGATGTGACGTCCAGCGTGTCCGACGTACACATTTCCAGGACCACATCGACCGTAGTGACGTCGGCCGACGGCGGGTCGGCACTGTCGGCCGTACTACTGGCCATACCGGCGGCTGTGCTGGCCGGAAGTGCCATGACCTGTGCCGCCATAGCGCTCGACCGGCGCCTCCATCAGATGAGCTATTACTTCTTCGTGTCGCTGGCCGTACAGCACGCGCTCATGTCCATCACCGTCATGTTACCCGGTGTCCACGTACTGCAGACTGGTATGTCCGTCCTGACGTAATTGGCCAGTTAGACCTCGATAACGAAGACCGCGACTGACCTCAGATGTCGCAGATTAATCGATAACGGCATAGAGTAGCGAGCACCGACCCGCAACGAATTGATTCCGCTCGGCTGTATTCGCGAAGTACGAGTGCGCGATTGCTCGCGTGCTATCAAATTTCTATCCTGCAGCCGATCTGCAGTCTGTAAATACCTTCTACCGATAAATTTGCATTTCGACATGGAACTGTGAAGTGCATTTTAAAATATCGTGCAACTGATAAGGCTGTAAATTAAGTAATTTGTGATTATGATTTTTCACGACTTATCAATCGCGTCTCGTTTACTGTCATTTGTGTTGTTGTGTTTGACTTTGGTGTTTGTCTTGAGTTGCCCGTAAGAACTAAACTACGATGCGTCTTTATCTTGGCCTCGAGGGTTTAGTCTCCAGATCAAGTGAACGTGACCACCAATTTATCAACTCCTCCATCGTCGACAGAGAGAGTCGCACCGTCCCCACTGATACTTTTATGTAGCGATTCAATATACTAGAACGACTGTTCGGTGAGCTCTGTGTTCTGTGTACGCTACGCCGATCTCTTCGGTTGTAGTTCAAAGTATTCTCGCCGAGTTGACTGATGCTAAAGTCTCAGGGAATCTCACGGGTCATCAATTATATATATAGTCTTCTTGAAACACTGGGACTGCTTAAGTGCAACAGTGACAGTGGAATGTGGCTTCTGACAGTTGTTTCAAACTGCTAGATTTAAACCACATTTTAGTTACATGTAGCCCACTTTACAGTTGCTGTATTTTTATGGTGGCCGAGCATTACAGATACAACATTGTAATCGAACTTGCTATTGTAAATGTCTGTTGTAGAATATACCAACTAACGTATCAGTGTAGTTGAATTCGACGTATTTTTGCACGTGTAATTAGCGTTTGAATATTTAACCTTGCAGTTCAGGGTGGAGATTTCGTTAATATTACAGACTGCCACATTACACGCTGTTAAATAAGACATCTTGAAAGAAAATATGCGTTTGACTGCACTTTGGCTCATGAAATTTAATGCCGATTCTAGGTTTCAAACGATCATGTGAAATTGATGGATCGTCGCTACAGGTTTCTTCAGTTTTTCGGACGAGTCATGCAAGCTGTGGATAACCGGAGATCTGTTCTTCTGCAACAGCGCTTGTCTGCACCTGGCGTTCGTCAACATGGACGCATTTCTTCGCCTGAAGGACCCACGACATCGACGTGGTAGACGCGTTGTCACTGCCTGCTCGCTGCTGCTGTGGATCGGAGCGCCGTGGTCCGTTTCGTTTGTCCAGGTCTGTCACTCGATAACCGACCTATGTCGTTTACTGCCGTCGAGGAGTTTATGCATTCACCTGGGTTTGTCTCACATTGCGAGCACGTTTTGTTTTAAAACTATGGATGATTTTTAATGAAATATTTGGTATAGATAAGCCTTGGGGCAAGAAACAATGCATTACTTTTGTTGGTCTATGTGAGTTTACGTACTCGGGAGTGGAGATGTTACCACGTGGAGTTCAGTGGATATTAGCGGACAATACTGATGGTATTCGCTTTCCGCATTCCGCAGATAAGACTCTCGGGTCGCAATGATGACCTCGAAATGTTAAAACTAGGGAGCCCGCAAGAAATTGTATCCAAACATGGATAGTAGATGGTTTTTCTATTTTATGCAACAAAATATAACTGTCTACGCTGTCTGTCGTTATAATGCCGTATTACGAAACCAAAGGTGATTTTTTCCGCTTTCGTTAATTAGTTGCACAATTTGCCAACGTTCGTCAAATTTTATGTAACTGAACATGATGTCATTTTTGTTGTCGTGTGTCGTTTCATGTGCTTTATGCGTATTCAGGCTGAGACTAATATGAAGTAATGTTTGACTTAACTTTAGCAACTGGCGACGAACAAGATAACTGCAGTGAAAGTTTTTAAACGCACTTTCCATTATTAGACCCGTCAAGTGCTTGCTAAAGCTGAACACATGATTTGATAATGGCAGAGTTCCCTGGAAGATCCGTTAGAATTGTCCCAATTTTTTTAGCAAACACCACTTTACAGATACTGCATATTATACTTTTATCAGGTGCCGCCTCAACAGCCCCTAGATTAGCCGGTCGAGCGTCCCCCACACATCGCGGCCAGTAATTTTGTACCCCCCCTGCACCCTTACATAGACGGACCTGCCCGTTTTGTTGTTATGCCTTCGTGTATTGTGCTACGCGTATGTGTTTGCAACACGAAACGGACGCATCAGTCGGTGGCGCAGTTCATGCTGAGTCAAGCAGACGCAGACAGCCGGGCTCCTGAGACAGGTCTCTGCTTTATCTCAGACAGAAACTTCGTTCTTCTCGGCGCTCTGTTTGCCTACTTCATCCCGTCGTCAGTGGCCATCGTCTTCGCGGTACTGTGTCGCGCCGAGGTCCGTCAGCTCGAGACACACCTGTACCGAGGTGGTCGGGCTTACGACTGGTCTTGTCGCACGTCGACAGGTAATAAGCTATTGTTTTACGCGTAGGATGATTGGCGAAATGCGATAACACGTGCGCGATACAGGTGTCAATCGCAACCGACGACGGCCATTACGATTATTCGCAAGTATGAGCAGAAATTGGGTCTCTCAGATGACTGAGATAAAAAAACAGTAAGAGTCTCAGTTTGTTCGTGATCGTCGCAAGATTTTCATCGTCACAAGTGTCTCCATCGTTATGCACTTTTTTTATTTTTGCTCAAATGTGTTGTAAGGTTGTGGCTTAAGGTGAAGTACTGTCACAAGTTAAAACGTTTGAAAGTTCGCTAAGCTGCAATCGTGCAATCGGATATCTGCTCTGGTGGCGCCATCTGGTGAATGCTTACGGGGTGAAGGCCTGGTGTGGTTGATTGGGGGTGGTGGTGACTGGTGTGTTCGCTAGCTGCTGCCGCGGGTGCAATAATTGTTCGTTAACTTAGCGCGTGCAATGGACGGCCGCATTAGCGCTGCAGCACCATTGACTCTTGCCGATCAACTGCAACTTCTGATGATTGTAAAGCGCGGCTGGTCAGGTTTCCCTGTAAGACGCGCTATATAAGAATCTCTGGTTTTAGCTTTAGCTTTACGTCATTCGTTTCTTTGTGTAGCTCAAGTGTATGGGCCACAGCGACATCAAACAGGGACATATCATCGTGGGTAGGCCTATATAAGTAAACGAAATCGGAGTTATCAATAACGAACCAACTGTAAGAACTGTGAAACATGCGAGATGAAAATGTCAGTGAAGAGAAGCGAATCTTCACGCATCTTCCGAGGATGTAACCACTATCGATGTATTCTCCATAAACAGCAACTTGCCGAGTTTTGTAAAAAAAAAATCAGTAGCTTTCTCTCGAGATGTCTGCTGAGAAACATAAATTAGTCACGATTTTTTGCGACGCTACGCCGGCACGCGTGGTAATGAGTGATAGGCGCCATGACACATCACGTCCAGTGAACAGCAAGGCCCTTACTAGCGGGGTGTTTTGGGTGCACAGCCCAAAATAAAATGTAAAAAATAATCACGTAGAATTTAATAAGCATATTACACGGTAACAGAAGTACAGTCAGTAATAACCACAATTTGCTTCAATTTTTGGAGTTCGTTTAACAGTAATGAGACGATATTTGCAGCCACCAGGGCTCTAAATACACCAAAAATGCGTTTGCTGCCGGGGCTCGGCCGCAAATGCATTTTTGGTCTATCAGAGCACGCTCCCCAAATCCCTTAGCGGGACTTGAGGGGCCACTTTGAGCCGGGGGAAAGACAGGGAAAATAGAAAGAGCGAAAAGGGAAGGAAGGAAGGGAAAAGAAAAGGAAAGGAAGGGTCGGGAGAAAACACTCCCTCTCGAAATAAATTTTTGGTTATGGTCTTGGTCAATAGCGTTGTTCTTTACGACGCACAGATCGCATGACAGCATCGATGACATCGCTGGCGTCTAGCCGTCCGGCGGTCGACGAGCCAGAACGATGCCGGTCGCTGGACGCCGATGACACGGACACGGACACGTCGTCCGGGCGACGGTCGCGCATGACGACAGCAACGTCCATAGACGTCATCGACGACAGACTGGACACATCCACCGTTGAACTCGAAATGGACTCCCGTCACTGCACCATGCACCATGGTATTTGTCGTCGTTATAGTAGTACGTGTGTTAGTAGTATAGTAGTAGTAGTAGTAGTAGTCACATTTATACACGGTTTGGCAGCTGAATGTCTCTTGCGATGCTGCATCCCGCTCGCTGCTATACCTGGACGATCGCAGCTCCGTTCTGCCGACGTTCGACACTTGCTACTGCCAAGAACCACTACAGTAATGCTGGGTCCACGAGCTTTCTACTTGTCCGGCCCAGCGTCCTGGAACTCTCTGCCAACTGAACTTCGACACCCCGACTTGACACTCGGTACCTTCAAGTGCATGGCAGTCAAGGACAGTTCTGTTTACGTCGATGCAGGACTCTGGATCTGGTCACCGTGCGCACTTATGTGACGCATTCGTTAATTCCGCGTGTTGAAATGTCTGGTTACTTACCTATTTACTTACTTACTTCGCGTTACAAAATAGTCACGGAAGCGCCGCGCTGTCGGCAAAATGTGTCTTTAGTGCGTTTCTGAATCTGAACTGTCCAATAGATGGGTCAAGCCTTCAAGTGAGTGAGGACGGAAGACTTTCGTAACAGCGTCCTGCAGCTTAAAAGCTTCTGTCGCCGAATAGAGATTGAGTTCTTGGAATCAGGTCAGGTGCAGATGGCCAGGTTGATCATCTCAGCTGACGGCGCCTTGGATGTCATCTGAGAGTTATGGGCCGCCAAGAACTGCGGAGCTAGTCTGTTAAGTGAAATGTAGACCAGCAATGCTATCTGCGTCAACGCGCTCCTTTAGCCCTTTTAGAAGCCAATGAAGGCGCGTGAGAACTAGTGTGATGTGGCAACGATACGTATAATGTGATGTGTAGGCCTATAATATATCTCCGAAGCAGCGCAGTTAACAATGACTACAGCGATGACGTACTGGGACTTCGACTTTAATGAACAAGGAGCAGCCACTGGCTAGTAAACAGCATCAAGACAGCCAATCATACTGACCAGCACCTTGACACTTAAAAATTAAAACAGTTCCTACGTGGCCTAAAGCCTGCTGTATCACGCAATATTTCGTTAAAATTCATAGATAAGTTCGTGAGATATTCTTTTTCACATGTTAACAGCCTATTAATCTTCTTCAAAAAGGCGAAGGCGAAGGCCTATACTGATTTCTTGTTGTTTGCAGTACGAAGAGTGTAATCTGTTGGATAAATGTCAACAAGGTCATACATCCCTAGATCGAGCAAAGGAAAAACGAAGCAAGATCGAGAGCAAGAATTAACACTACTGCGGTTGTTGACTGGGCGATATTTTGGTACTAAATACCCCGTTTGCATTTTGAAATTGTTTTAACTGCAGTCGCATGCAGTCGGAGTGTAGAACGTTTGTGGTTATTCACAGCAGAGTGGAGTGGCGGTGAATGTGCGAGTTCGGCTGATCACGTGACGTCATTCTGCAATGCAGACGTGCAGTGGAGCAATCCTTCCGATGACGTCATCGATCTGCTGGCGCGGACCGATCAGACGACGGCACCTCAGCGCAGCGCCACCACGCCGGCTGAATCTGGCCATAAGCCGTCACCACGAGACCAGTCCAGCGACTCGGCGTCAGACGACGACATCGACGACGACTACGACGCGCAACCGGCCGACTTAAGCCTGCCGGACGAAGCGCTGCGTCACGAGCTGGACTTGTTCCGCACCACGCGCGCCATGTTGATCGCCACTGTGACGCTCTGGCTGCCGCTGACGCTCGCCAACATCGTCTACGCGGTGTCCGAGACGAGCCGCGCGGCGATGACTATCGGCGAGGTGATGGCTGTCAAGTGGATGGCGTACTCGTCGCCGCTCATCGACCACGTCATCTGTGCCGCGTTCTCCGAGGCGCTGCGACAGGCCGCCTGGACGTCCGTGCGACGATGCCGCGCCTACTGCCTTGCCGCTGGCGACCGAAGACGCAACGGTGACTCTGCCAAGGGCATCAGTAACTGATGAACGGCTGAACATCCACGTTCTTGCCGAATACCAGTACAGTCACCAACCCCATCGTTAATCCGTATTATATTTGTGAAGAAATATCGACGTCGGTAGTCTAGAAAGCTTATACTAAGTTGATACGCTGACGAAGTGCATAAGCAACTAGAACCAGTCCACCGTGGTGTTTAAAGTCTCAGTAATGCTGTTCAGTACGGTGTTTTACTGCTTCCTAACCTCGTTACTGATGCCTACATGTCAAAGTGTCGTAACTCAGTACTAAAACTATCAGATTTCAATCACGCGTGAACTCGAGATGTAGTTCGAATAACAGTTTTATTTAAGCGATCCTTTCCAGACATTTTGTTTTCTTTATTTCCCGACACTCCAGCTAGTATTTCCTACTTAGACTACACTGGAAACAAGCAGCCCATGGGCTGTGAAGATCAGCTGGTAGTACAGCAGATATATGTAAACATTTCCTACGATGATGAGTTGATGACCTATAAACCCAGTAAATAGACTGACCTACTTTTTGGTTTGTGATCACAATTCATCAGTAGGTCTGTGCTTGCAGGATAACAAGTCTCTATGTGTAGCAGTTATGATTTGCACCACCTCTCAATAACACATACAGACATACAGACACACAGACAGATTATGAGATTATGACCAGTTACACTATTACCTCAGCTGAGCTTATAATGAGTAGGCCTACTGCGGACGCAACAGCAGATGGCAAAGTCATTAGTGCGTTATGCAGAAAGCAGAAATGTTTGGGTAGAAGACAAACTTTCCTCTTCATTAGCTAGAAACAGTCAGACAACAGTGAGTTGAACACAGTCCGCAGAGAGCTGTGTCAGTGACAGTGTTGCAGATGTAGTTTCTAACTCGAACTAATGCGTGCAGAAATCAGCAGTCGAAAACTGACATAGAAATCATGGAAGCATGCAAGCACAAAGACAAAGACTGTAACCTCAGTTTATTATAAAAATAGAACATCTGTCTACGAAAATGTAGCTGACACTAAACACAACTGTGAAAAGCAGTAATACTAAATGTTAAGCTTATAATATCGACAAAGATCAAAAGTGAACTAGAAGTTCAAGAAGTGACAATCATCTACTCCCGTCATTGCTAAGTCTACCTGCAAGTAGCAAGCTACACTCTATGTTAAATAATGTGAAGCTGCTCATCGTGCGTCTTATATGAACAATAGCCTACATACTACTGTAGTACAGTAGTACAGTATAATAAATCACTGTGCAGTCCAAACACATTCTTCTTTCACTAATGTACATTATATCAGAAAATATTAGCAGAAATTGAAGCCTTGATAATCACAGTCCATCATTACAGGTAACAGCACAGAATACAAACAGTTGCTACAGGACTGGTAAACAGCCTACCTGTTGTTCGCTGCTGCCTAAAGTGGGCTACCGTATAATAATAATAATAATAATAATAATAATATCCACGACAATGTTTATGGTGCTGTCATCATGACATAGTCATTGCGAGAGTTCACCCGGTTCATTTGATGAATGCAGACTGAGCGGCGGGTGGCCGCCAACCCTCAGACCAAACCAACCGATTTGGGCTGTGAGTCCGCCGAAAGATTGGCTGCTACCATCCGCAGACACCATCGCCATTTATTATTATTACTCAGCTCGTAAGCT
>Ga0049105_1000066_pt1 | contig 21184 bp, 15 predicted proteins | sample WorMetvaBAHAMAS1_FD_61260 | JGI IMG/M metagenome (GOLD analysis project Ga0049105, IMG submission 61260) | Worm MetaG Olavius vacuus BAHAMAS.1 | ecosystem: Host-associated > Annelida > Digestive system > Unclassified | place: Germany: Marburg | collected 2013-04-09
ATTTACTTTTACGAAGTAAGGTGCGCACATAATTAAGGTGATGTGGTAAATTTTACTACAGTCGCATGTAGAATTTCTTCATGATTAGAATGATATAAAAACTATAAAAAATCGGTTAAGATTAGCCAAAGTTATAGTCAAAAATAAAATGTCACGTTTTTTATGGTTCAGTGTATAGAATCAAGATTTAGTATATGGCTGTTATATAAAATGTTTCAGGTAATGGAATGCTCACATTAGAGTAAGAAAGTCAAATAGGCCTATCTGTGTAATATACTCCAGGTGAAATGCATAGGTTAAGACACCGTATCTTCATTTTTTTCCGCGCTGCATGGAATGGCAGCGCGGACTAGCAATGAAAAAGGTGTCCGTCTGTCTGTCTGTCTGTTCTTCTGTTTGTCAAACGCATGAATTATGACAAAACGCAAGAAAGATCTGTTCAGATTTTTATACGGTACCAAAGATCATTTAGCCTAGTTTTCTGACGAGAAGAATGATTGGTGGGGGCGACCCCTTTTACCTAAAATTTTAGGTCAACCGGCCCCCGTTGGAGCAAAATCGCTGATTTTCAGTCGATATTCGCTCGTAGCGCCTTAGCCGTAACACCTACCGAAAAAGTTTAAATAACACTAATACAAAGTCCACTACGCACTGTTCAATGAGCCTAAGATGATCATCGGACGTTGCCCCTAAGCCCCCCAAAGGGGGCTCAAAAACGCAAAACGGCCGTTGTCGGTGTAAAATCGCATTTCGCTTGAAGAAAGTCTGCTACAAAGTTTCTTTGTGTGAAAACTGTAAGTTGTAAGGCCTAATTGGCCTAACTATCCATGCAAAAATGATTTATGAGAGACGTCCCCTTCTACGCGAAAATTTGGCGGATACTGACCCACCCGCCGATTTTCTATATATTTTCGCCCGTATAGCGCTTCAGCCGTAACACCTAGCGAAAAAAGTTCAGTTAACACTAATAGGAAGTTTACTACTCGCGTCACAATGAACCTAACATGAACATCGTACGTTGTCGCTAAGCCCCCCCCCAAAGGGTGGCTCAAAAACGCAGTGTCAAAAATTTGAACAATAAGCTACGATAACTCCGAAACGGTATGAGATAGGATGTCAGTCAGTATTAATCACTAATAGGAAGTCGCATACGGGCTTTCGATTGATTCTGTTCTCGCAAAACTAACCCACCGTGCAGCGCGGTCTCTCTGCGATAGCTGAGCTACTTGTTGTTTGTATTTAAAGGTTACCGAAGACTGGCACAATCTTATCAATTTAGTCACATTTTTTCATTTGCCGGTTTGAAAATTTGAAAGTTTAGAGATGGTTGTACAGTCAGTCGTTGTTAGAGACTCAGAACGTAGCTCCAGACGGAAGCTCCTCGCAGAAGAGAATGCTGTCTCTTCGTAATCTCAGGGCGTTCTTGGTACATCGAGGTCGGTGATGTTGTGTGGTATTCCAGGAAGAACCATCAACGCGCTCTGGAGTCGATGCAGGCGAGCTTGGAGGCCGAGGCTCGTGGCAAGGCAGACTTCGTCAGGACCAAGAAGAAGCTGGAACAGGACATCAACGAGCTTGAGATTGCTCTCGACGCCGCCAACAGGGGGCGCGCCGAGGCCGAGAAGAACGTGAAGAAGTTCCAACAGCAGATCGTCGAAATTCACCAGGTCATTAATGACCAGCGTTGAATCTTCGAGATAAAAAGTCGGTTGTAGGCTCAGTAATCTTACCGGCATTTCATCACACTCTGTGATTTATGTTTGCAGATATTTGCAACATGCATATAACAATGGGTTTTACAACGCAGTCAGTGCTTCAGTGGCGTTTTTATGCGGTCAAGGGAGCCATATGGCTCCAGAATTTTGACGGCCGCTAGGTTGGCGTCCACTTTTCATACACTAAAACTATACGATATTTTAAAAGTCATTTCTAAAAGTTATGAAAGTCAATTTGGTGTAGTCAAGTCAAATGAAATCAATTAGTTCGGGCAACTAGGTTCATAGAAGCAACGGACAGACAGAGAGACAGGAAACTTTAAACGAGACGAAGTGAAAATACACTTGCTAAAATAAAAAGCGATACACACGCAAAAATGGCGTAGTGTTTAAACTATAGCATTAGTACACAAACAGCATCATAAAAATCCCTATATATGATAGGCCCTATGCGTTATTATATAGCACAGTATGAAAACTAGGCAATGCAGTTGCTATAGAAGCAAGTTAATAACGTTAGCGTATTTTCTACAACCAAAGAACGAAAGTAAAGTAACATTTGTTCATCACATACACTTCGAGGTTTGCCCAGACATTTATGTTGGCCCCATTTTAGAGTGCTAAAAACATCATTTCGTAGTGAAAAAGTGCCACCAACCCAACAAAATAAACTAAACAATATTGGTCAATCATACAGTAGGCTACGCGCTTAGTTAGTACTATCAGGAGAGAGTAAAAAATAACTAGCTTTAGCCGTAGTTTTCTTCTTCCGTTCCATGTTCTCTGTAAGTTGCACTGTGAATCCTTGTTTGTACTGCATGTTGTGTATTTGGTATTTTGTCTTTTTCATTGTATTTGTCTTTGATTAATTGATGATCTTGTACTGTTCAGTGTTTTTATCAGTTTAGTGCTCTAGGCTGCAAGTATGTCGCAGTCAATTTGAGTTGAGTTGAATTGAACAACCCCACGTGGTGATGTAGTCAATTGGATGATGGTGTTTTTCGCAGACGATTGAGACAGAGCAGCGTTCGCGAGACGAGGCTCGCGAGCAGCACCAGGCGTCTGAACGACGAGCGATGGTGCTCGCTGGCGAGATCGAGGAACTGCGCGCGCAGGTAGAGGCCGCCGAGCGGGCTCGTAAGATCGCCGAGGGAGAACTCCACGAGGCGTCTGACCGCGTGTCCGAGCTGTCCGCGTCGCAGTCGTCATTCTCTGCACAGAAACGCAAACTGGAGAATGACGTACAAGCCATGCATGTAAGCCGTAGTTTCCTTCTCGTATTAATTTGTTGATGTTCCGGCCAAAATCAAGATATCTGACAACAGATCAAGGTGCAAAAAAGCGTCGGTTTTCGACTCCCACTCGCATTACCGCAGCTGTCGTTTCGAAATGGATTCGGTACTGAAATGGGTCAATTGAGCTGTTGCTGGTGTTGTTAGGCGGATATGGAGGACCAAGCGAACGAGCTGAAGATGGCCGAGGACAACGCTAAGAGAGCGATGGCGGACGCTGCTCGCCTCGCCGAGGAGCTTCGTCACGAACAGGAGCATGCCGGACAGATTGAGAGACTGCGACGAGCACTCGAGTCTCAGGTGAGGTCTTCACTGATCTCTTATTGATGATGATGGTGACGATGATGACGATGACGATCACTATGATAATGATGACGACGACGATGACATTACATTGCATTGCATTAGAAAACTATTTATAGTGGCCTAAGTAAAAGTAACTTCAAGGACCACTATGGCGACGCAGTTATAAAACAATGTTAAGATTGCCGAAATAAATGAGTTTTCAGCTTTTGACGAAATGTTGAGTGACGATGCAGACCGGACGTCAGCAGGCAGACTGTTCCAAAGTCGAGGGCTGGCAATAGCAAACGACCCATCGCCGGCAGTAACACATCGCGACGGGCGGACGTCGAGAAGACTGGAAGTCGATGAGCCGAGGCGACCACGGCGTCTCGTCGGAAGATCGGCAACGTACTGCAGCTGATCCGATAAGTACTGAGGTGCGGCGCCATGGAGAGCTCGGTAGACGATATGGCGATGATGTTGATGACTGAATGGCCACACATGGAGAGCAATCAAGTGATCTCAGACAGTATGAGCTAACAAGCCGATGATCGACCAGATGGGATCACTCTGCTGAAACTGAGAACCAAACACATCTGCACAGCTTCAGATTTATCTCGTCAGACCTACGACCTTCCGACAACCCTTCCCACTTTGGCATCGCCCGTGCTATTGTAATTATAATATTGTAGGCCTGTATGCAGGCCGTGTTTATGGGGAGTTTTTAATAAGTGGAGTGCACGTCCGAAGACTGGAGGTGGATCGGGATGGATCGCACTTTCCCATATACGGGAGTTTGAGGTATCAGCAGGGGAAATTTTTCGAAACTGAAAAATTGACAGACAGAGAAGTAAAAACCAAAAGCATGAGAACTTGAGAAGTCCATACTCTGTACAATAAGTTTGGAGTTTGGTCCGCAGATTGACCTTTTGGAATTTACGGGGTATTTCAAACTCCCAACAGTCCCACAGTTACAGGCGTGTGTTGTGTGATGAATCTGCAGGTGAAAGAGCTGCAGGCTCGTCTGGACGAGGCCGAGGCGAGCGCGATGAAGGGAGGCCGCAAGATCATTCAGAAGCTGGAGAACCGCGTACGCGAGCTGGAAGTGGAGCTGGAGTCGGAACAGCATCGCTACCAGGAGGCGGAGAAGACGATGAGGAAACACGAGCGACGACTTCGCGAGCTGGCGATGCAGGCCGAGGAAGAACGCAAGGCTCACGACCAGTACAAGGACACGATCGACAAACTCCAGCAGAAGATCAAGACCTACAAACGCCAAGTCGAAGAATCGGTAAAGAACAGACCTAGCGTGCAGCGTAGTTGCAATACATAGGATGAAGTGACGTCACTGAATTCGACTCCGTCGGTTGCAGCCATGTTGTAGGGCAAGTTTCTATGTGTTGTAAGCGGAAGATAATAGTTTGCGGATTGCCAATACGCTGATCGCCAGCGATACATTGACAAGTCGTTAGGCATCGATAACTATAAGTGTCCTTAGAAGTGTCCACTCCGTTCTGAGTGGGCGGTCGATTCAGTTGCGCTACAAAATGGCGTCGACAATATGACCATAGAAAGTTATTAGCACATGACGTCACATCAGACCTATGAGCTTCCCACAACCCTTCCTACTTTGGCATCGCCCGTGCTAATATTGTAATCATAATGTTGTAGGCCAGTATGCAGGCCATGTGTATAGACGTTCGAATAAAAAATAAAATGTAATCGAGTTTTATAGGAATATCAAGAAACGTTGTAGCAGCAGTAATTTTAACATTGCAGAGAAAGACGTTATGGTGCATATAAAACTGCAGTATAGTACAGCTATGATCTAGAAAAAGCGTTTGCATTTGTGTATAGGAAGAGATTGCGGCGATCAACCTGGCCAAATATCGCAAGGTGCAACATGATCTCGAGGAAAGTGAAGAAAGAGCTGACCAGGCCGAGAACGCCATGGCGAAATTTCGCGCCAAAGGCCGCAGTTCATCGCTGACCAAGATTGGTCCGTCGGCTGTTTCCACGTCATGGACACCGACTTCCACATCTTCCACCACCACGGTCAGTGTCCGACGACAATCAGCCAACGAAATATTCGTATACAGTAAAGGAGAAATATAGAAGAAAAGGAAAAGATTTCGCATCTATTTCATTGGAGCTCGTCTTTCCCCTGGCAGCGCTGTCAGCTTTGAGTGGAGTTTTACTTAAAGATAAATGGTACTCAGTTGAATGAAGATTTCAACAGATGTTCATGCCCTAGACAAATACATAGGAGTAGATGACCAAGACATCTATTCATCTAATTCATTTCACCAGCTTTATGCTCAGATGTCTCCTTCACTTTCGTTTCATTTCACAGAATCTGTTTTCGTTCTCGCCATTGCTACCGTCCATCACTCCTTCGCTCTGTTGTTCGAGGCAGTGGCGTCGTCAGCTATGGGGCACTGGGGCACGTGCCCCCCTTCACTTCCAATAATTTCATTTTAGTTTACTTTGGAGTAAATCTGAAAGCCAACTATCCACGTATTGTGTAGTCTGCGAGATTAGCTGATGCAGATGTCAACAACTCACAGCTCTTTTGATCAGTACTGCATTAGTCACAAAACTATTAGTCATCGAGCAGCTGCTGCACCCGGCCCTGAAGTTTACCGTGAGTGCCCCATGACACATTTCCATCTTTGCTCCTCCTCGCAACAAATTCTTGCGACGCCACTGGTTCGAGGTAAAAAGGTAGGCCTACCTTGTCTACAAATTCATCCACCGTAGACTACTACAACCCATCAGTGCAGTTTGCACTTTGCAGTTGATTTCACGGCTGCTTTTACTCAGTTTCCTGGCTTTTCGAGATATTTGTGAATACATGAATGAATTATCGGTCTTTGTTTGAGTTTATTCTTTTCGTTAATTTTCAATTTTAACGTTGTGCGCTACACTAGCTAGCTATCCGCCAGTTTTCGAGTTTACGTTTAATATTCGCATACAGCATCATATCGCATGTAAAGCGTGTGTGCGTTGTATACGTAGAGCGCTCTGACAAGCCTTGGTGGCGGTGCGGTTCAGCGTGAAACAAGAACAGGTAAGCTATGTTGTCATCATAGTTCTAGTGACAATAGACCAGATGCCTAATATATTCATGGTCATTTTGTCGCCCCCCCCCCTGGAATATGTAATTTAATTTTGTTGTTGATTCTGTGTTATATCGTCTGTCGATTCGTTCACCTTACAGAACCATAATGTCAAGATCGGCCTAAAGATTGCACTTCGACAAGCAAAACTGTTAATATTTGATACCTATATAAAAGATTAATGAACAAAATTCCAATAATACGACGAAACAGTGCAGACGGTACAACATAGAGAACAACAACGAAGTTAAATTACATATTCTAGGGGTGTGGCAAAAATGCCGATGAATATATTAGGCATGCGCTTAAACCTGGCGAAAATATTGACTTCTTGTTTTTACGCGCCATGTATAACTCATCTTACGTACTTTCAGAGGTTAATGACTTTACTTCGCATTCATGGGCTTGCTATCGAGCAATGAATATGCATATCAGCTAATACATTTAATATTTTAGTGCTGGCGAAAGACGATGATTCGAGGATTGTGTGTGTTGCAGAGGTCCACGTGTCTGAATCTCGTCACGTGACACACTAGAATGCTTCTTCCGCCTCGTCTGTCGACAGAAACCACATCTCTGGTACTTACCAACAACAGCCAGTTTTTGATCAGACGTTAAATATTTGCGTATATAATGTGCATCGAAAATTTAGGGCCAGGTTCAGACGTTGTCGGTAAGAGGGATGACGGGGGTCTGGGGTTTAGGGGACAGCCGCTGGTGGAGGGCTTGGGAGGTGAAGACCCATTCCCCGAAAGCTGAACACTTTTGCGTACTTGACAGTCAATTTTGCTGGCAATGTTGCACATAAACGTTCTGAGAGTGTCTACAGTCAGTCGGTCTGTTACATTTACAGACCCCAGTCAGGGATTTATCCCCCTTATCCTCCTCCAAAAACGGGATCCATTTCGTCGTATCTTTACTTTGACAATCATGCATTGCATGAAAATCTCCCAATGTAGGCCTACACAGGAGGTGTTGCTCGTGAATATGGAATACATGTACTCGTTACATGTATTTTGCTAGTGTTATTATCACAAAAAGACCGCGAAATAGGAAGCGAACAAGCACAAAACAAATTTATTTTAATACACACGTCAGTTTATGTCACAGAGAATAGTTAAAATGATACATATTTTTGAATTGCAGATGGAGACTCGAGATCTACATGATAGGCTATTTGCCTACCATTAAGTAGCACGACTTTCTACTGAGCGCAGTTTTTTTTATTGTGTACCTTGGATACTCAGTCGTTTTAAAGCCCAATTTAAATTAAATTTTATCATCAGAGAGCATATCATATCATTTATCGTTTACTCTTGCCTTTCCACTGATTGAAGCTGGTATATTGTTTGCTTGTAGAATCATCCTGAACTTCCCCAGCTTCTCAACATATTCCGACACTACTCATCGAACGAAAGACGGTACTGTAGTTTCGGCGAGTATCGCGAGAAAGTGATCGAAATTCCCCGACGACGGCGGCTTAAGAATTCCCGCGACGCATCATTCGCTTTTACGACGAAACGCTTTTCATTCACCGTCGTGTGAGATTTTCGAACTGTGTCCGGGCGGCATTGGCCTGCAGCCGAAATCAGTTTAATTACATGTCGCTAAATTGTGGATAGAGTTACAGGCAATAACGGTCTTAGCTACTCCAACCCCCGGTCGCGGAGGAAGACATTGCACACAAAAAGAGCCTTGTAGAAATAGCCAGTAGCGATAGTGTCGATAGCACCACCCCTGGACTTCGCCCTGAGCACCGGACCAGCCACTTGGCTGGGCTAACTGGTTTATACCCCATTCTCGGGTGGCGGTAATCTAGTGATTGGTGGGCCGGGCTTGAGGCCTGTCTGGCTATGCCGGGTTTGAAAGCTGACAGGTTGCCGAGCTGGAAGGCTGTCTGATTATCCCGGGCTTGAAGGCTGACTGTGTGCCGGGCTGGAAAGCTGTCTGGTTGCTGCCGGGGCCTGAGGGCTGACTGGTTGAGCCGCTCCTGGGTGACGGCGACCTGGGGATTGGTGAGTCGGGCTTAGGTTCAGGTGGTCGGAGCACGAGCTCTCTGGGCAAAGAACCCTGAGCGTCAGTGATATGGAGCCTCGCGGAAGCTGCGTGGCGCCATCTACGAAGACAGAAGACCGAACGGGGGCCTCTAAATACACCGTCAACTCACATCCCTCCCCTCCACGTAGTCCCTAGACTTACCTCGCAAAACGATCGCGCAACACCTACACTTACAGACTTTCCCGGCCCCCAGTGAAGGTGCACTGGGCCAGATCTGATAGGACTTAGCACTGGTGAGGCCATAAGCCAGACTGATACCTCTCCTCCCTGGATAGTAGAGAGGGCAGAAAGAAAACCACACAGACAGCTTCTTTACTAACCAGTTTGCACCCGATATTGCTTAAGTTTAGTAGCCTAATCAGACAAGAACTTTATTTGGGTGGAGGGTGCTCGCAGCGTTTCAGACCGGTTCTGATTTCAGGTTATACCATTCTCTTCCGTGATAAAATACGCACAGATTTCGCTTGTGTTATTATTCTTTGTGGCGAAATGATCACGTTGTCGGCTTGCCGTATTAGTGAGTGACTCTGCTATTTGCATCGGCAGTAGCATCTAATGTAGCTTATCGATATGCCAAGTGCAATTATCTGACGTTTATGTTATTGTTGTCGGTATTATTATGGCGTGACAGTATGCCGGTATGCTGCGTTCGTTTATCTGTGGCATGAACAAGTATCACACGCTACGCGTTTTTTTGTTAAAATTAGCAATAGGGGCCTAGAGCATCACAGACCGCGTTAGTAGTTGCAGTAGAGTTGCATGCGTGTTGCAGCTGTATGCGCTGTACATTGGGCTAAGTATAGAAGCGCCTTTAAGCCATGTGGAAACGTAGATAATAAATTATAATACTAACGTAACAAACTTGTTGTTTGCCAGTTCGCTTTGTGTCCGTCGGACAGTTTGCAGTCTATGACGAGAAAGCTGCTGTGTGGATGCCTTATAACTGGTCAACTAACAACCGTATCGAATATTAAAATCATTAAAGTTGTAAAATCGTTATAGTTTTCGCCCAAAGTAGAAGACTGGAACTGGGAGACAATATTTTACGGACATTATAGATTTATCTTCAACCACTGTGATACAATCGGCCTGAACATCTGTCGAATTCGGTGAAAAAAGGCAAAATAAGGGTCATTCATAGTCATCGAGGTCGGTACCAATCGAAAGCCCGTATGCGACTTCCTATTAGTGATTAACAGTAATTTTCGACACCAGTCACATTTGACGAGCTGTGAAACAGAGCAAGATATCGCAAATCTAAAACTTACACCTAATGTGCTGATGATTTGTCGGACACTTTGCCACCTTTCTCTTATTTTTACAGGGGTGTCAAAAGTGTGCATTTGACCTTTTTGACATTTATTTTGAGAAGCGCCAATTACAGGTCTATGTCGTCTAAAAATTTGATATCAGTTCACTACCTTAGAAAATTAAAAATTCAAATTTTCTGCAGATATTCAGCAGATGTAAAAGAAAATGCAAACAAATTGCATTTTAAATGCACCGATTTTAATTCCTCTAGGAGTGTAATTGTGTATGCTGAGCGTATTTATGTATTAACAGAATATTTGAAATATTTAAGCATACGAAGGCATAGTTATTCTTTATTTTCTTCGATAAAATGTGAAAAGAGCCCGTTTAATTTTTGTGTGGTAGCGTTTGGTGACTCTATGTACCGCAACTTTTTCAACAGCTTATTAACATCACGCTTTGTCCAGCTTTTCTCAGGAAATTCTTCAGTCAACCTCTTTCTGTGTACCCCTTCAAATACAAACTTTTTATCAAAATCTTATCCTCGTCGCTGAATACCATGTTTATTGTCGACAAACACTGTAGTGACCTCTGGTGGTAATTTTATTTTCAATTAGTATGGAGAAACGACTCTTGCTAAATCGTCAATATCTCATCCGTGGATTATTCGAATACGCTCAGATTTTGTACAGAGTATAAACACATGACACCCGAAGTGCTGTAAATGTTCAAGGTCAAAGGTCAAGGTCACAGTGTGAGATAACATGTGCAAAAATTCGAAAAATTATCCATAATTCAGCCGAGGATTGCTCGATTTCGCTCAAAGTACAGACTTTGATTACGTCACCTTTGATGTACCACGAACTTTCAAGGTCAACAGGTGCAAGGTCAAGGTCACAGCGTGACATAACGTATCAGCATCAAAAACGCTACCATTTTTGTACGGATAGATAGACCTTTGTCGCTGACAGCATTCACACAAAGAAACTTTGTAGCAGACTTTCTTCAAGTGAAGTGCACTTATCATGGAAAACGTTCTGATCCCCCTTTGGGGGTTTAGGGGCAATATATGCTATTCATCTTAGGCGCATTGGAAAGCGCGTTGTGCACTTTCTATTAGTAATAACTGAACTTTTTTCGCTAGGTGTTACGGCTGAGGCGCTACGAGCGAATATCGATTGAAATTCGGCGTTTTTGCTCCAACAGGGTCAGTTTGGTACAAAATTTCAGATAGAAGGGGTCATCCCCACCAACCGTTCTTCTTCTCAGAAAACTAGGATGAAAGATCTTTTATGTGATATAAGAATGTGGGCACAAGTTTTTTTCGTTTTGTCACAATGCACGCGTTTGACAGACAGACAGACAGACAGACAGACGGACAGAAATGCCTCCGTAATACCGTGCGTTGCATTACATGCAGTATAACAGTATAACAGTAATTCCCCCCCCCCATTTTCATGGGCGCAAGCAGCCGCACCTGGCCTCACTAGGGAGTCTAGGGAGTGACGGCACTGTTGACGAATACAATAGTTTCAACCAGCGCATTTTTTATGCGAGAAAAGTGCAATGTGTCAACTGGCTACTGTCTGGCGAAAACGACTGACATGTTAACCTACGTCGACATCTTGCGTGGTGCACAAGTCGAGGAGGAGACGGAACTGCCATTTCTGTGGCATATAAAATAAGTAATCGATCAATCAAAAGACCAGTTAATGTCAGGCCTGCATCGAGGCAGATGGTTCTCAAGTACAAAAACAATGACATTTTCTTGAAGAGAACGAGAATAAAGACGAAAACTATTTACCGAACGAAATTTCACAGAGACACGTAGTTCAACTTTATGCTGTTTTTTCTTTTGTTCGCTATTCTTTAACAAGCCGTGTCAATTCGATCAGCAGTAGGCCTATTCAGAGCAGCAGTTTGGAAAATATCGGTTAAATTCGTTTTTCAGTTGTTACCATTCGATGTTGTGTTCAGTTTGTACGAATGTCGCAGACAGAGAACGGAAATAGAAACGAAAATTATTTTCAGAACGACACTAACAAGGTCTTCTAGTAAATACAACGAAAGTTAATACATAAATTATCTTCAAAATGACAATATCGTTCTACAGAATTCAACAAAGCACGACGAAAATACGCAAACAAACACACGTTTTGTCTCACGCTCGGAAAATCGACCGTTAATTGTGAGACGACCAATAGTGATGCTACTGAAGCTACTGAAAACGCCAAACGCAGCAGGCTAAACCGTGCTCCACGAATATGCACCAGCACATCACCAACACAATGTTACGACACGACACAACAGCGACTGTCAGTGAGAGTTCGGTCAGACTGTGAGTGGTCCTGCTGTCGGCCAAGGTACATTAAGACAACATTTGAAAACGTTTATGCAGGCCTTTATCTAGAATGTAGTGGCTGGGGTGTAACAGGAGAGCAGGGGGCCCCTCCCTTTCCGTCCTCTCCCTTAGAAGTAGGCCCCTAAAATCCAGCTAGGGAGTCTGGGGAGCGCTGTAAGCTCTCCCAGCGGGGTCTGAGGCGGAGTCCCAGCCGACAAACAGTTTGGTGCATTTTAGCCTTAAAATCTGACATCTGGTGGCAACAATGTTAATATTTTCCTGAGAATCAACTGACCAAATTGACCGATGGCTAGGGGCCTACTTTAGGGATGATGTACCCTGCTAAAGGGGAAGAGGGGGTCTGGTTTGGGGTCAGATAAGGGGGTGTTATCTGAAGTCAGGGGGTCTACACCCCCTAGGGGGTCTGTATAACATACTGCGCTTATGTTCGCATACAGCGCTTAGAGCTTTCACGTTGACATTGACACTGATTTTGGTGAACTACGTTCGTCCAGATGCAACTGACCAAGTGCACGTATTGTTACTGTACCACCGACAACCAACTAGAAAGCTCTCGGAGGGCTCAAGTCTTCCCAGTAATGAGCTCTGCTGTACACGTGCCTTGTGCCTTCCAATACGTACGATACGATGCTCTGCGAGTTGTCGTTATAGGTACACGTAGGCCTAATAGTTAACGAAAGAATTGAAGCATCAACCGCCGCATTTGACTCTTAATGGCAAAATCGGCCACTTAATTCGCGTGACGCAGTATCTCAATACTTGATGCGCGCATTTCAACGAAATTTGGCGTAGTATTCCTATGTCGAAGCAAAACAAGCAACAAAGAAACAAACAACGTTTTTAGCGCGTGTCTAACTGTGTCAGTGAGGCCATTCTGTTTTAGTTAAATAATGTGATCGATACTCTCCGTGACTATGTCGCATGCGAATCCACAGTAACGTCTCTGCGGTGAAGTGGTACGTAGACCCAACTCTTAACTTGGCCACTGGGAGTTAACTGCGACCGTTAATGCTTCATGCAACGATTTTTAGCGCATGCCTAACTGTGTCAGAGGGGCCATTCAGCCTGTCCGTCACACTTGTGATCCACGCCTATAAACGGTTCAAGATATGAAAATATATTTCACACCATACGACAGAGCATGTTTCTAGTTACTTGAAGCCAAATTTTGTAGTCCTGAGTTGAGAGGTTCAAGTATGTTAAAAGAAATACTCCCTCTCGACATCGCAAATTTGACCAATAATCTGCAATAACTTGGTAACGGTGCGAGGTAGGATGTAAGTTAGTATTACTTACTAATAGAAAGTTGAACACGTGCTATCGATTGGTACCAAAATTGGTGACCTTGAACGACTTTGATCGGCGTAGTGGCAGTTACCTTACTTTGCGTTATTACGCAATAGTGTGCGTTAGATTTTAAGGCCAACTATGTTAAATTGGTTGAACGTAGACCCATATTGTCCACAACAAAATGTAGCCCGCCCGAAAAATCTTGTTTTTGGCAGTGCATGATTTATGGCGATATTTAAAGAGATTACCGAGAACGAATGCGCTAAAGAGAGGCATGCCTTTGTGAAAGTAGATAATTTGGCATACTGCGCGATAACTGGAAAACGGTGCGAGATAGGATGTGTTATTATTCACTAATATGAAGTCGCATACGGGCTTTCGATTGGTATCAAAATTAGTGACCTCTAATGACCTTGAATGGCTAATAATCTCCGACACCGCCGACGCGCGCTATCTCTGCGGTAGCTGAGAGCGTGTCGGCGTAGCTGAGCTTCTCGATTGTTTAAGTAGTACAATGTACTTGAATATAGAGTTAACTGCTGTTTAACATCTGAGTGACGTCTATGCAAAGCAATCAGCCACTGCCGATGATTGACTATACACTGTAACTCGGTCTATCAATGCGAAGCTTGTAATGAGGCAACTCTTTTCTTTCACTTGTGCTACTGCTGGCTGGCGACGCTGTTCCAAGCTGTGCTTGCAGCGCAGTGTCGTGAACAACGACCAGCGACACAGTTCCGACGCGGTTGTCATCGAGGTCGGCCGGTGTCCCAAGTGCAGGCATCGCCGAGCGGGCACCTGCGATGTAGCCAGACTCCGCCGGATGGGTGGTCCCCAGTTCGATGCCGAGCATCGCGCTCGACGTTGCTGCCGCCCGGCCGAACCTGCCGCCACGACGGCGGCACAGCGGCGCCAGAACGACGGCCAGACTTCGACGAAAGTCGGCGCTGACGTAGTGATAGATGAACGGATTGACGCACGAATTGCTGTAGGCTAGGACGTAACAGATGACACGAAACACCTCGTACCAGCGACCCTGCGGCTGTTGACCGACGTAAGCTAGCAGCAGATGGCCATGTAGCGGCAGCCAACAGACTCCAAACACGACGACGACCGCCAAGAACACTCTGGACGCGTACGACGTTCTGCGCCTCTCGCCTCCCGATCCAGCCGCCGACTGGGACGAACTGATCATCGACTGACGGCGACGGGAGCGCAGGAAACGCAGGATGAGGACGTACATTGTGGCTATGACGGACAGAGGAATGACGTACGCCAGAGCGAAGAATGACAGGAACAGTCGCAGTCCGTGAACCTGTTGTAATATACAACTTATAGTATCTCACAGGCTTGCTACTGCTACTAATACACGACAGTAATTTCTGCTTTCGCTTAACCAGTCCACTTTTTTCGTAATAACTCCAGATTACGCCAGATTCCACAAGCATTTAGGCCGCCCGACCATAGCCGGGAGGTCTTACGGTTTATCGGTGTTTTTTTTCTTTTCTTTCTTTCTTTCTTTTTTATACCCAGACTATAATCCCCCAGACGGCCGAGCGACGCCCCGTCGAAAATATATAAGAGGTTTGTTCATGGGCCAAAATCATAAAATTGACTCAGATATTTAGTCCACCTCTTCCTAATTTTACAGCGGTCAAAAGAGCAAAATTTGGCCTCGATGTTCGACTCCAGTCGCCTTCGAACCACACTAGTTACGAAACAGAGCAATTTCGAAACAGAACATGTCGGAAGCTCAAAACATGCATTAATAGCGCAGATGATCTGCCTAAATTTTGCCCATTCCTTCCTTACTTTATACAGAGGGTCAAAAAGTGCGAAATTTGGCCTTAATTTTTGTTCATCCTCAGTCCCCCGAATTTCGAAAGAGAGCAACAAATCTGAAAATTTAAAACAAACATGGGGAGCATCGATAAGCGACGGATCTCCTCCAAAAATTTGGTTTAGTTTGGTCACCCCATCTCTGAGAAAATTGGGTGACTATTTTGTCCCGAAAGAACGTGCCGCGAAAAACAGTTGAATCTTCCAACTCGTGCAGCGGCTCGGCGCCAAAAGTATTTTATCACTCAATTATGGCGAAGTTGCAGAACAGACGCCGTGGACGCGACTAGACCAAACGCCTATATACCTGCATTTTTTGTATTTAATCGTACGGCATTAATTCGCGTCTCCAGATGGTTTCAACTCTGAAGTATATTGGCGTAGTTTAGTTTCCATCTCTGAGAATATGGGGTGACTATTTCGTCCCCTAAACACGGGGCCGGAAAATGTGTTAAATCGTTAAAAAATTGACGAAGAAACCCACGAGTAAGGCTAGAGCTCCTTAAAGAAATTGTGTCCTTTTGTCGTCACATCGTAACTTTGCTTAAACGAAAACGTAGAAAAATGAAAAAAATCAAATGTACACATTTTATTTTATCACTTAATTATGACGAAGTTGCAAAACAGAGGCCGTGGTTGCAACTAGATGAAACGCCTGGCTGCATCTTTAGTATTCAATTGTGCGGCATCAATTTGCGTCTCCAAAGAATTTCAACTCTGAAGTATATTTGCGTTAACTGCAGGAGACGTAGACGTAGACAGGGTTTACGAGCGCAGGCTTAAAGCCTCTGCCCGTATCATAAAAACACTTTACAATAAACTAATTTACTAAAATTAATCATACAAAACTTCACTTCGACTTCCGGTTTCCTGTAACTGTGTTCTGAAATCATAGACAATATCTTGATTGTGCCAGAATTTATCCAGTCTCGCTTTAAATGTGTCAGTGGTGTTAGCAGAGACAACCCAGTTACACCCACGTCACACTGTTCGACAGACCTTGGAAGTATCCAGTCCGCAGTAGTAGTACGGTTTGTGAAATGGTAGAGTCACCGTTTTGACACGGTAGACCGCCAGCAGAGGTGAGTTGGCGCAGATCATTGTTAGCCAGACCACCACCACGACCGCCGCGATGTAGCGACGCTTATCGAGTGCAGCCGGGTTGTGTGGACAGCGCACGATATGCACAAATCTGTCAATAAACAACATTTCCAATCGTTCTATGAGATCATCCGTGCTTAGAGTGATTCACGCGCGGATCTATCATCTGAACCCGACTTGATACTGAATAATTAAACATTAAATATGTCATAACGTGTTTCATTTAGCCACATCCATACTGTGTCTGCTTAGCAACTCTGTGATGTCGAAGTGACAAACCATTAATTCATTTAACTTTCTTACGTTTATGTACTTTTTCATTTTGGGGTAAAAATAAAGAAAATCACAATTTTGACGAAAAATAATAATATAATTTTGACCAGTGGCTAAAGCGTAATGGAACGCAGGGGAACACCGTTCCACCACCTCCAATTTATGGCTTCAAACGTTCCCGCACCTCAGGTTGTCGCAATGCTAGGGAAAGGCACACGACCACGGACACGTGTGATATCGTTCCCCCAGCTATAACTTTGCACTTTAACCACTGATTTTGACGAAGAGCTCTAGCCTTGCTCGTGGGTTCCCAGATTCTAGAGACTGCAGCATATAGTTGAACCACCGTACGAAATGCTAGACTCGCCCCTGCAGTGCTTGAGCACGGTATACACTACCCTTAAAACCCTAAAATGGCACCCGTGTTCACGGTCTGTGTTCACGGATGACGCTTTGACAACCACCTATCCGATCATTCCCAGCCCGAATGCTCTTATTGAGTTTGGAACTACTTTTAGTTTTTTGCCTCCGAGGCTCCGCCGCCGACGAGAGGCATAAAATGTTGCCCGGTCGTCCGTCTGGCTGTCCATGCGTATATCGCGTGACGCAACATCTTCGTACTCAGAGGGCGGATTACTTGGCACAATTCACCTTGTGAGTGGGCACTGCTGGAAGGTGTTCAAGGTCAGAGGTCAGAGGTCAAGGTCATTATAAAAGTTTCCGAATTGTAATATTACAAATCGTATTTGCACTCGCCAGAGGGCGCCATCAGCTGTGTACAAATATATCAAGGCTGCAATGGCGGAGACATACATTTCGAAGGCGTGGCACAGAGACTCGCTTGTTTTATGATAATTTATGCTGGGTGTCACTCCCAAGAAAAGTTACTGCGTTAAGTTACTCATCGCTGCAAGTTTTCACTTCACTGTCTTGCTGGAACGTTACTTAAAACGGTTTGCAGCAATGCAGTGGTCGGCAGACGTAAACATGCTGACGGTCGCATGATGACTATCGTACTTTAACTACAATAATCATTTTTTCGCTTGCATTGCCCATCGCGCATAACATTCCAATTCACATATGCTTTCTAGAATGTCGTTGTTCTTTAACAATATGTATTCAACAAAATGCAAAACAACCAAAAACATTTCTCTGACGTCATCTTGAAACCGAACCACGCCCACTTGGCACTTCTAGCGAGGTTTCGTATGCATGCAGCGATGCATGCAGCAAGGCGCTAAGTGCAAATTGCTGCATTGCTGCACTGCAGCGATTAACGCAGTCCTGGCTTCAGCGTTGTGAAATAAAAAATAGTGTGGTTATGAAAGGCATACGTTATCGTGTCTCAGTGGTATCATTCTTGTGACCGAATAACGAGCATTCCTGAGATCGAATAAAATCAGGCAGAGTCGTCGGCTGTTGACACAGTCGAAGGTAAAACGCGGCATCAAATGCCAATAACTGCCAGCGGAAACTCTGACAAATAGGGGACCGCGCGACCCCAATCACAGTTTACGATCACGCAATGTGGCGCGGAAATCCATCACCGCCTTACCGAGAAATCGACTTGAGCTGACGGCGCCGGTTGATAGGAGCGAAATAACTCGATTTAGCTGACGCTAAAATCAGTCGCCAGCATCCGCGTAAAGCTTAGCTGCAGCCGCTGTAACTGCAGTCGGAGACTGACGACGTATAGCCTATAGTCACGTCGCAACTACTGCGGTTGCGAGAAGACAAACGTGTACGATATTTTTATTGGTCTATACGTGGCGTGACTGTCGGCAGTTCCACTTTACGCCGTTCGCACACACGTGCCTCTGTCACCAACGGGTATGATTTGGTACCGGCCAAAGGGCGATGATGTTTGTCATGCAGTGGATTGCGGCTGCTACATGACTATAGGCCAGGCAGTCAGAGTTGGACCTGAATCCATTTTCTTCACTTAACCCAATCCAAGCCATCAAACTATAACCTAACCGAATACCCGATATATCACGAACCGACGGCCCGTCAGGTCGGCCCGTGGGGCGCGACCTGAACAGGCAGGAGTTGTACGCTAATGACGGCCTTTTATAAGGGAGGTTTCTGGCAGGTGGCTTGGGTCCCGGTGGCCTTAGACCATTTCTATCGCAGTCTTTCCACTGCTATTTATGCACACGTAGAAAAACGCCGCAGTGTGACTGATGCCTCGCCTGAACTCTTCGAAGCTGTGTATACAATGGTAGTAAAATGACAGCCGCTTTTATCCATTACCGACGACAACGGCATAAAATTGCATTACTGGTGACATTACAGACTATAAAAAGAGCTGGAGACGTGAGTTGCGTGACTGTTCAATAAAGCTACAGTGTATATCAACGTAGACTAACAAGAGTACGCGATTATAACCGACTGAATGCAATACAACGTTGTATATGAACAATACACAATCGCCGCTGTCACATCAGCCGACCCGCTACAAAGAAAATGATAAACTGAAACCCAGTGAAACGATATACAGCTATATAGTAGCGGTTTCAGAACGACAACTGCTGGGAGGAGCTACTGGGGATTGCAAATGAATCATTCCCTCGTGGGCAGAAACATCACTGCAAGTGCTAGCAGAAACAAAACAGTTTTCCAAATACATGCCAGTAGGCCTACTGAACACTGAATGAACTAATGAATGCATGAATGCCACGAATACATGAATGAATACAATGAACAGCATAATAAAGCGCAGTTATTTGAATGCTATGCGCATTTGGACACTTTCTGTCGATCAATGCTAAAGTTATGTTACAGCGAACGACGTGTAAACACCGCAAACTACCGTGTATGCTAATGTTTTACCCCACGAGACTTGGTTTTGTTACTGTTATACCATCTTTTGTAAAACACGAAAATTGCAATTTGTCAAAAGACTTGACGTTGAGAAGTAGTGTGATTATGGTCAGTCCAAACATGTCAGAGTGCAGTGTAGTAAAATGTTTTCATTGGTTCATGACCAAATGTTCAGCGTGATAGAACACTGATCGCTACCACGAAGAGCACAGCGAGTGCGTTGTGCTTAGTTGCTGTACTTTATGACATTTCTCGGGAGAAAATCTGTTGATGGCTAATCAACCACTTTTACGTAATTGGCCACGAAAGCTACCGAATTCGGCGAAATAACGCAAAATGACGGCCATTACGCCGTTCAAGGTCATTCAAGGTCACTACTTTTGGTACCAATCGAAAGTAATACACGACTTCCTATTAGTGATTAATACCTCCTATCTTGCACCGTTTCCAGGTTATGGCTGATTGGGCCTATATGTCAAATTTTCGCTAGCGATAGCGGGTCGCCTCACTTTAATGCCCTTGCTGGTGATGATTCCCTGCGAATATCGTCATAATTGATAAGCCGCTGAAAACTAGATTCTTCGGGCTACATTTAACTCGTAGAATGTATCAGTGTATCTTCAACCACTTTTACGTAATAGGCCGCAAAAGCTACCGAGTTGGGCGAAATAACGCACGCTGCACGGCCATTACGCCGTTCAAGGTCAGACAAGGTCACCGATTTTTGTACCAATCGAAAGCCCATATGTGACTTCCTATTAGTGATTAATATTAACTTACCTCCTATCTTGCACCGTTTCTAAGTTATGACCGATTATTGTTAAAATTCTCGCTAGCGATAGGGGTGCTTTACTTCAACGCCCTCGCTGGGGCTGCGAATATCAAGATAAACTTTACCTCTTTAGAAACTAGAAGGATAGTCCTACCAGCAGCTGAAAACCACATGATCGTATCTTCATTTGTCTGGACGATACCGGAAGGTAAGCGATGACGGACAGATGGACGGACAGACAGACAGAATCGCTCTGGCTATTACAGCGCTTTGCATTGCGAGCAATGCGGACGCACTGTAAAAAATGTACGAACTGTAGTTTATAGGCTAGTTAAAGGCAGCCTGAACTGCGAAAAATACATCAAATACAGTAAAATATTTCTTTAAAAACTTCTTCGAGAGATCTGATATCTAGACGCGTCGAGTCCAAAATAAAATACGTAAGTAAAAGATCGCCTAACTTTATATTTAAAGTATTTGATGAGAAAGTTAATTCTAAGGTTCATTTGGTGACTCTAATCCGGTGGTTTTCAACCTTTTCATGCTGCGGACCCCAACACATGTTCTAAATATATTGCGAACCCAATGGCTCAAGAAGTCAATAACCAATAATCACGCATACGACAGATAAATCCGTTAGCCTAATATGGACTACTATTTAAATCTAATTTTGACTTTGAACTTGGTAAAAAGTGTGTACGTTAGGTAAGTTACCACATATACTGCAACGAGGCTCGTGTGTCTTTTAGTTCAGTGTGAAAGTTGTGCATGTTTCACACTGTGTACGTTCAATCGCCGTGGTATATAATACACGGACCCTCATGTGTATAGTTGTTAAGCTATGCGTTGTCCGGCTGTGTGTTTGTAAGTTCTGCCAGCTAACTTAGCCTAATTATCTGTCCCATAGCTATAGCATATAGCATGGGACAGATTATAAAATCGGTTTGCGTCTGTGTGTCTGTCTGTCTGTCTGTGTGTCTGTCCGTCTGTGGGCACTCTCACGG
>Ga0049105_1000067_pt1 | contig 21171 bp, 14 predicted proteins | sample WorMetvaBAHAMAS1_FD_61260 | JGI IMG/M metagenome (GOLD analysis project Ga0049105, IMG submission 61260) | Worm MetaG Olavius vacuus BAHAMAS.1 | ecosystem: Host-associated > Annelida > Digestive system > Unclassified | place: Germany: Marburg | collected 2013-04-09
CTGGAAACACTCGCGATGGACAGAGCTGGTTGGCGTTTCACATGCAAGTCAGCTGTAGAAGAGTTCGAAGTACGACGCATTCAGGAGTTGGAGGCCAAACGGGATCTGCGCAAATCTGGTACACCATCCACCAGCAACTTCGAGTGCCAGATCTGCCACTGGATGTGTCGCTCACAGATTGGGCTTCTTGCCCACAACAAGTCACACTCGTGATGATGATGAGACCCGTCGTATCAACGGCTCAGTCCATGGGGTGCCGTATCCGGGTTCAATTCCCAGTGCGGGACATTTACCAGCTACCCAAGACAACTCAGCCTGGCCATCCCTTCGTGGGTAGGCGCAATATCAGCCGAAGGGCGGTGACGCCTTGGTTCGTGTGTGGGTGCAGGCGGGTAAAACTGTGTGATCCCCTCATTACACACGGCCCATATCTGAGTGCCTTTGCAATGGTGTTTCCCCATGACAAGGCGCTATACAGATCACCAGATTACTGTTACTGTTACATATGTCAGCCATTTGCAATGCATAGAGAATCCCTAGCAATAATGGAATTTAATTCATACAGTGCTTGTTGGCTGAATGAGAGTAAGAGCACATGGTCTGCAAAACAATCCCACTACAGCAAACCAAAAAAGTTCCCATTTGTGGTATCTGGCATAACCTGGAATACCTCCAGAAAAGTGGACCAGTTAAAAAATATAAAATATTTAACAGTAAGTCAGACCCAGTCACAATCACCCCTCACCACTCTGCAACATACAGGTGCAGCACAAACCTCCGTTTCAAGGTCAATGAGCTTACGGCCAGTGTTATAAATGACAGCACCACATCTACAACTGACCATCAACTTCCCAACTTTTACATGGGAACCAATCCATGCCACCTGGTGACAGTCACATCAATATGAACAACTTGCCTGATATTGCTACGCAGCAGTGTCTCATTCAAGAGTCTAGACGACAACTTCACAATCTCAATCGCAAGCCGACACCTGTCTGCGCTGGCATCATGCCACCCAGTTGCCACAGCAACAACAGCACTTTTCAGCAATACTGTTCAGGAATCGACGTACGTGTACACATATTCTGTTCTGCCGTAAGAAATAATGATCACTATTCACCTGTTGTCATTGCTGTGTGTCGGAAACTTGGGAAAAAATGCACACAACATGGCGGCAATCGATTCCGGACGTGTGCTCAGTGTATACCTGTCGTACATGAAACAGCCGATTCACCGATCACATTCACACTTTCAGAGATCAAGCAGTTTGTTTGTGAGACAAAAACAGTTTCTCGCCGTTATCAGTAAAACGAGTGCAGCAGAATGACTGCCATTTTGCTTAAATAAAAGAAAACGATAAAGTGAGAAAATGTTATTATAATTTAGCAAATCACTTGTACTTGTAAGAAACACCACTTACAGAACGGACTGAGCTATGTCTGGACACAAGACTGCCGACTATTGATTAAACTTTCAGACTCCATATCAAAACATACATCTTCACAGAGTTACACTTTATCAATGCTGACCTTTTGCTACTGCTGGAACCTTTGATTCAGTAATGACTGCTGATGATGACTGCAGTTGTTTTAAATCAAAACTTAAAACCTATCTTTTTCAATTAGCCTTCAACATTCAGTAATCTTTTATCATTTTTTTCCGGTTTTATGTTGTGTGTACGACCTACTGTGTAAGCTTAGTTGTTGTTAGATTTGAGGCCATTGTTATGCAGCTATGTTCTTTTTTTACTTAGTAATATGCACATTATAAATGTCCGACTGATGATGACGATGATGATGATGAATATGTCTGCATTACAGAAGTTTGTATTATTATTTCTACAACTGTTAACTATTATCTTACTTTCCACCACCAAGAAACAGCAGTCCAATAGCCATAGCGATGGCCATATGTGAGCCGTAGCTGACAAAGCCGAACGGAGCACCGATACGCGTTCTGAGATATCGACACAGCCGTAGCACACTGAGGTCTCCGGTACCAGCCATCACCTGATACACCACACAGAACAGCAACAGCTACATCACAAGTTTTCTCTTGAAAACACCTCTCGTAAACAAACCACTGGTGAACATGGCTGCCCTCAGTGTCAATGTGTCTGTTGCATTTTACCCCGTAACACACGACTTTCCCATATCCTCCCCACCTTTAAATGCAATGTTAAAACCTACTTATTTAAATGGCTTTCGTACCTCACTCCTGCCAACCTGCAACACACCCAGACTGAGGCGTTACAAAAGTTGCTCGCTAGTCTTTAGTGACGGTAACCTCTACGGATAAACATGTTAATTCTGTTCAATATATTTTCATGAAAACTGTGACCTAATCGTGAGTTAACAGTGATAAAGTAAAGTGACGTGAATTTGTATAGTGCTTTATTATGATGCATCTCTAAAGCGCTCAGATACTGCCCAAGAGTGACATGGGGATCACATAGTTTCACCTGCCACCCACACACCAACTATATCTGCCTTTACTTCCCAGCCGCAAGGCATCACCGCCCTTTGGCTGGTACTCATTGTGCCTATCCATGAAGGGATGGCCAGGCTGAGCTGACCTGGGTTGCTGGTTACATAATAATAAGAAGAAGAAGAAAAAGAAGAAGATTTATAACGCGCAAATAGTCAAGCATTGAGCATGAATCGGAGGCGCGAGATGAACATGACACCGAGATAAGTGCACAGCACCGGGAATTGAACCCGGACATGGTCACCCATCCCAGTACTAACCGGGCTCAATGTAGCTTAACTTCTTTGATCGAGATCAACGTGCTACCACTACACCAGACCACCTCAACAATGGCAGATGTAACAAGTATAGAGCGATGGTGTACTCACTGCAGCAAGACTAAGAACCAGCACTATGACACAGTTCTCAACGGCCATCTTGCCTGCCTGCTCTGCCAGTGCCGGCTTCGCCATCAGCTTCAATATGTTCTTCACAGTGTCAAACTGCAACACAGCAAATTATGACACTACGTCACATTTTTAGATCATTATCACAAAATTATTACTACTACTAAACCGTGGCAGGGAGTAGCTCGAAAAATTTTTCAATGTAATAAAAAATAATTTAAAAGTTATATTAAACTGAAATCAGAGAGAAACGAGCAGCACATATTGACGAACAAAAAATTCGAGAACTCGAGAAATGAAATAATGCAATGCAACTTACAAGACAAGAGAAAGCTTCCTGACTTGCCGACCCTGCGTACTTCAGACCAATTGCCAAGCAAGCACCAGCCACAATGTTGCAGTATGCTTGACTGCAATCATAGCAACATTTTGCATTAGACAAATAGGTATTAGGTGAAAGTGGACTTGACAAAGTGGTTAGTATATCAAACAGCGAAGCATTATTATCACAATAAATACAGCATACGTGTAAAGTTCTAAAACGCAATAAGGAAAATGTAATGCAAATACACTACAACTGAGCAATGGCTATCTATAAAGTTATGATCTAATAGGGGGTTAAAGTTGAATAAGGTTTAACGTCCCACAAACACATTATAGGTCATATCGGGACGGATGTTTACTGGTCAAATGACCTAACGAACAGCGTCAAAGCACTGAAGGAAGATAGGGTCCTAAGAATTAGGCTTCAATCCCATCATGTCCACCTCACTGTGTTACAATAATATAACACATACACAGTTGGCAAAAAAAACACACACACACACATAAACACAAATGAATCTAAGCACAGTGAAATGGGGTCAGTGAGACAAAATCCAATAGAGACTATTACTACTAGTATTACTATTTTTATTATTCTCGTTGTTGTTAACACTGTACACAGCAGTCTTAATCCAACATATGCCTTAGGAACTTGTGCAATGAGATACTGTCATGTTTCATAAAATGATACTCATCCATTAGCCACATTTTGCCATTTAAAATAATAAAACAACTGTAAACCAACCATGGCACATTAGAACAATATAGAAGGCACAAAGGAGCTGACATTTCATAGTAACAATAAAACAAAACATTAAAATTGACCTCATTGTCTCAAAGTCGATATCACAGTCCGGATCATCAGCATATTTGCTCTTGTTAAACGCATACATGGCAACGATCTGTAAGACGACAAAACTGCCCGTCAGTCACAGAATCAAATGCTGAGAAATACAGCAAGACAGTGCAGTGTGAATGTATGCCGTAGAAGTGTAACGTTTTTACCTAATACCTTAATGCAAGTGACACATTAAATGATCAATAACATCAACTCCATACGTGCAAGTTCAACGGATTTTGGGTAAACACTGACACACGGGAACATATAAAACATCATCACCATTAGGAGTTTTACGTTTTACACCCCCACTCAACGCATAATGAATTGCACCAGACATGTAACAGCCAGGAAGAAATACGCAGAAACACAAAAAGCTAACCTAAGCAGGAACACATACAAATAGGCCGCAGTTCAGCTGGACGAACTGTTTTCATGAATGCACATTACATAATCCAGCACAGAACAGTTCTGATAATCAATCTTCTCTCTCATCCTCAAGACAATTATTACTGCTCAGATACTGTCTATTGAAGGGTACAGGAGCAAATTACTGTTGACTTAGCACACACTGAAAGCTTTTGAAAGTCAACTCGGATGAATAATGACAGTACTGACATGTGGCAGATTGCTCTTTATCCATGCTTCTGATGGACAAACTGAATTCCACATGATCAGACTGCGGCAAAGCACCTGCAATCAGCACAACAGCGCTATTTATTTCAGTTTCAATTCTTCTGTAACAGTTTCTATTACAGTTTTCTGTTTTTGTAATTTTTCAGTTTCAGTTTGAGATATATTTATTTTTCCCTAGTTACTAGTCAACTAGGCCGATTTTCAGTTACAGGTATTTTAATTTTCAGTCACTATTGCCGTTACAATTAACTGTGATAACACGGTAGCTTCGCACATAATTCTGCTGCAACTTCTTGTACCAACATGCTGAATTAATATATTGTATTATTATTTTAAAATTTAGCTTCATTTTAATAAATTATCATTTTAGTTTTCTAAACTACTGCATCAGACATACGCGGCAATGTTGATACGTGATATAGACGCTTTAGAAATTCCAGAATAATAATGCCTGCAATCCCTAACGATGCAAAAACCAGAAATTAAGTGCATAATTCAAATCAATGTTCACTGTTGCTATTTCGCTAACTACTGATGCACAGTTTAAATTGTTTAACGATGGCAGACATAAACAGCAAATATTCTCATAATTCATTTCTTGTCTTGTACTGTATTATTTTGTTGTACAGTGCACTACTGTTTGCTTAGCTTTTTGATTTTTAGCCTTCTGGCTACAAGTGCAATAAACCTGAATCTAAATCTGAACAGTGACACGACAGACCCGCAGTAGCAAGAAGTCTGGTCGAACAAAGTCGAGCAGTGACTGAGTATCAGGGATGACAAACCAGTCTGCCACTGAGCTGTATGCATCAATATTCATCATTCATCATTCACAGTCGTAATCACAATCACAAATGAGGGACTCGTACAGTGCAACTTACGATATAATGGACAGCCACATTAAACAGCAATAAAGTATTTAAAACACAGTAAGAGATAAACAGAAATTATAATTCAAGCAGAAGTTGACAAACAGTTATTGAGATATACAGTATGCCTCCATAAAAGGCAGCTATGTGCACTGTTTTCATAAAAGTTTAGTTTTGAGACAACGCTGAAAAGTTGTGATACAGTCCATGTGATGAAGAGATGTGGGTAGTTGATTCTGAGCTTGATTCCAACCAACAATGGCTTACTCAGACTCAGCTGCTCACTTAGACTCAGACACAGATCCTCCCACTCATGCTGGAGCATTGGGCGACGAGACTTTCACTGGCCACTCTGCGAATACCACTCCAGCTGACTCGCACCTCCTGTAAACCTTCCTGGAATGTTTGTCGCCAGGTCTTCCTTGGACGTCCTCTTCTTCTCCTGTCTCCATTGGATTCCCACTGCATAGCCACACTTGCCGACCTGTCTGGTGGTAGCTGCAGTATATGCCCTGCCAATGTCAATCTTCTTACTCCGACAATATCTGATGCGTCCTCCATCCCATCCCTCTTTATCAACTCATCACATCAACAATGACTACTTACACATACACGTTCATTTAATTCACATCACAACAGCATTAGCCAGCTATGTGCATTGTTTTCTGCCAATACACAATAGCAGCAAGACATGCCAACTTCCAGGTAATCGCGCTGGACACAGTCACTCGGGCAGCAAATACGAGATTAATGCAAAAAAATTATTTTAAACTATCTAAAAAACTGTCCAACTAAGCAGCAGTGAGATACTGTGCCATACTGATAATGCCTATGTCTTACTGTTTACAATATTACTGGCGTCCTGTAAAACCTTTACACAGTATGCATATGCATGCCTCCTGTGGCAAAATAAACTTCATAAGACATAGCTACGTGTACCTGTTGTTTGTATTGAAAAACATGAGACCGAGCGCCATCGTAGCGCCAGGACCCGTCACATCGACGTTGACACACTCTCCTTCCTTGATCTGATAACTCGGCGACTTGTAGCGCTCGCGATATGAACCAGTCTACAGCAGCACAGACAATATGCAATGTATGATACATATTCAAGTGGTGAAACTGGGGTCCGGAAGAGGCAGAACACCCTGCCTCCCTTCATCTTTCCCTGCTCCTCTCTCCTTATCCTTCACTGTCCTAACTTTCCTTCCGTCCATTCTCCTTCTGCTCAATTTCCAGTCCTCCTCTCGCCCATTCCCAGCCTTCTGACCAAGCAAAGAAATCTGCAAGGCGTGTCAGCTCCCCAGTAGAGTGTTTGGTAAAGCACCAGTGGCCAAAGATTTGTCTGCATTCTGCATTAAAATGTGACTGTTTCACAAAATTGTTCTTTTGTTTTCTTTTGTGGTTAGTAGTGTTGGCAGTGTTGTAGAGAAAAGCCAGGAGGTGTAATGCAATGCCAAACAGAGGGCCAATTTTCGAAACTTCGTAAGATTTTCGTAAGATTTTTCCCAAGTTCGTCTTAAGATTTTCATACGTCTTTCGTAAGTCAGCGAGATACGACTTCCTAAGATTTTCTTAGGAAAATGGTAAGTCATTTTTTCAAAAGCATTCTTAGGAAATCGTCACTCTGGTTGTCAGTTATCGTTAGCTCAAAGTATTCCACCAATAACAGCCTGTGACAGAGGGTTTCCTGAATGACATCACTTGCCGCAAATTTTACATTTTCGTAAGATACCTGTAATGTCGTCCTAAGTTTTCATAAGTTTTGCATAACTTCGTCTTAAGTTTTTCATAAGATTTTTGTAAGATATTTTGATAACACATGGTCATCCTAAGTTTTTCGTAAGTCAGACTTTTTCATAAGTTTTTCGTAAGTTCGTCATAAGATTTTTCGAAAATCGGGCCCCAGAGTTCCAAACTGCTCCATTCAACTTTGTGCACTGCAAACATTTCTTAAGGTATACTTAATGTTTATATTATTTCTTTCATTCTCATTGTGCACTTCTGTACTATTTTCATTTTAATACACAAAATAAATACACAATACATGTATCAACATTAAGCAATAAAGTCATTTACAAAACTGCAGTTTACAAAATGCGATGCTTTTTAAAAAATCTTCATCAGCACTCCAATGGCATGGTGCTTTGGGCTAAGTAGGGCAGGGTTGTATGAGAACTGGCCTGGTCTGGGTGGAGACATCTGGATACTTCCATGGGTCAACCGGACTTGCCATGCCATAACTGTCAATCAACCTAACACACCTTTGTCACTGGTGGCGGTAATTTCACACACAGCTTTTGGCATTCGGTAACCTATTATTGTTATTATTCGTATTATTAGTATTATTATTAGTATTGTTACTGTGTGTGTGTGTGTGTGTGTTTTAATTTACTGAGTGACAATGAGTGACAATGATTCGTGTTGTTTGGTATTTTGTAATGTTGTATAATTGTCTTGTATCATTTCAATCTTAAAAGGCAGCACTGCAATAAATATCTTATCTTAACACATCACATTTTCCCACGAACATAATGACCAACAGATCATTCGACATTCACAGACTGCAGCATATGACCAGTGGGCACACTTACCATCGGACGTTTCTGTCCGCCGACCATGTAAAGATACAGCTGATCTGGCATTGCCATGTCTGACAGACCCAACACTTCACATCCTTTCTGCAACCAATCATTAAGCAATTACTGTCACATTACAACCAGACATGTATGAGCCCTTCATGTAACATTTTAATAAACCGTAACAGAGTTTAAACGCTTCAAAACCAATGACATCTAAATGATGGTCTTCTACTACAGATGTACAACAATCACAAAAAAATAAAATATACAGATTTAAGTAAATGCAAAAACTGAGAAACTAGATTATCAGTGATGGTGAACCATGGATTGGTCTGCCTTTGCCAGAAAGGTTGTCTGTGACACTGACACTATAACCTACGACCTTCAAAATTCCCATAAGTGCCTTTTTATGATATTTGGTCTCGCCATGACCTTAACATGTGAAGTTTTGACATTAAAATCTAATCTGTTCATCTATGTCCGCAACTGCATTTAATTAGTAAATATGGCAAAATTCAAACAAGCGATTTGCAAGATATTGTGTTCAAAAAATTCAGTATATAATCACGGCCACACACATGGATGGACAGCCAGAAAACGAAATGCCTTCAGTGGTTAATTGCTGGCAAAGGCATATAAACATGACTAAAAAAACTCAAAATCTAAAGCAGTGTTAATGGATTAATATCACTAAATGCAAATTTCTGCTAGTCATCTTTATGAACGTAAAACAGCACAACTTACTCCAAGCATGACGAGTCCAAGTCCAAAACCCGCTGCAAGTGAATATGACTCTCGGTCAATGCTGTTTTCAGCCTCCGGACCTGGTGGCCGACCTGAACATTTCAAGCACCAATGCATCATCATCATCATCATCATCATCATTGTAAATGATCAATAATCAATACTGTTCAATGCAGCAGTGCAGCACCTTACAATAACAGGATTCATACGAAATGAAAGTGAAGTCAAAACAAACACGAAACTAAATCAGCAACAGATGTTGTCTATTGGAGGAGAAGGGGCGACCGTGACAGTGGTTACAGTTACAGATGCTACGGTGAATTAAGGAAACGATATGCAAGTAGCAATGTAAGTAAGACCGCTAACAAGTGACAGCACATACAATGATGTTACTTACCAATCTCGGAGAGTAGCACCTCGGCAATGTGGCGGTGTGCAGAGCCCTGGTAGACCAGCCCAATGCCCAATATAGCCGCCACCTTCACAATGTGTGGCACATCAAGCTCTGTTGAGGTCGGAGGCAGAAGAGCCGAGATGTGGATGCTGAGCAGCTTCGTCGTTCCAACATCCATCGTTCCACGCCTAGCACACAGTGCAAACTACTGCTTCACTTGTATAAGTAAACACGTACAAATGACATTACGTACTAATGTGTATGTATCTCAACTTGCTCAAGATTTACGAAACATAAATGGCAGCATGATCAACAACACCCAACATACTGAAGAGCCGTCTATAAACTGTCTGTTTTCCGCACTTTTTATCATCGACACTTTCACTTTGATTTACTGTACTTCATGCTACGGCATCGTATGTCACTGTCAACAACTGCTTAATAATAACTGCTAATATGTGACACTGACCAATATTAATACTAATGCTAATGGTCATTACAATAATAATTATTGCTGTCCAAGGCACTTTCACCCACACACTACCTGAGAATGAGTTATAGCTTTTCCAGCATATTTTACTGCTGTTTTTTTAAACACCTGTTTTTAACCCTTAACTATTGAAGGCATTTAAAATCAGCAGCAACAGCAGCACAAAGAATAACGACAAAGACTATCGGGCTCAAACTATGTGACAATAACATGATTTTTTCCGTTCATTGTTAAGTGTTCTTGTTATTCTAGTTTTTTAACTCACAGCACTATACTAATATTCGTTTGCAGTGGCAAAAGAGATAGAGGTATCGTGTCATGCAAAACAGATGTTAACAGATGCATAATGCACAGATGAATATAGGCCGGCTAACAGATGATTGGATCGAGTTGTACTGAGCAAAGTTTAATGTCCCACCAAACACATTATAGGTCATATAGGGGACATATTTTTACGGGTCAAATGACCCAACCAACAGTGTCAAAGCACTGAAGAAAGATAGGTCCTAAGGATTAAGCTTCAATCCCATCAGGTCCACCCCACCACGCTCACAGTAACACAACACATATGCAGTATCAAACAAAAACACACAAAATACACAAACAAATCTACGCACAGTGAAATGGGCCCAATGTGACAACAACCCAATTCTGAGAACTGTAAGAACTGCTCATCTAAGTGTGCTTATGTACACGGACGACCGGAAACCATAATGCATTTGCCGCTTACTACTGGCAACAGAGGCATAAAGACAGGTTGGCTAGACAGAAAATAAAAGTGGTAGTGTTAGTATTGAACAACGATGAAAAAGCTTGGGAACAACTGAGAGTGATTCAACTGACTTGTTAGCAGCAATGCCGAGCAGCAGTCCCATGCTCGTCATCTCGTGTGTCTACAGAGACATTCAACCGACATCAACTCAACAAATTTTGCAGGGAAATAGAACGTTAAATACATAGTAATGTTTATTCTTTAACTGATGGCATTTCTTACATTTTAACACGCAAGAACTGTTAAACAGACATGTGTCAAACAAGCAGAAGTCTAACGCCTCATGCGTTAACATTGTGCATTCTTCAAAACATGCCAGACTGTCAGTTACTTCAAAACATGCCAGACTGTCAGTTAGACTGCTGATGGCAAATGCAGCAGCACTACTGGATTTCGTTAATGAGATTATCTTCACCTTCTAATAATGAGTACAGTTCATCATCATCATCACAGGTATTTTTAGAGTGGCTTAACAGCAACGCTACCACGAGGACCACTATAGTCAGAGGAAGTACAGCAGTATCAGACAGTGTTGTAACAGTAGCGGAATAAGTATGTCTTCAAATGGCGCCGGAAGGGGCGGAGTGGAGGTGACATCATCTAACATTGTCTGTTTGGAACACACAGCAGACCTATCGGAGAAGAAGAGAAGCACTACGCACATATAAAAAAGTCTATTATGTCGCAGGTCATTCATGCCATGAGTGTGAGAGAGTAGTTTCTTAATGGCACATAAGCACATGTTAGGCTACTCAATGCCTTACGATGGTGTGGAAGATGCGATAAAAGAGTGAAAATGCAATCAACGCTATTTAGCTGCGGTAAAATACGAAAAACAAATAACATTGTTAAAGTAAGAGTGAAAATGGAGTTGATAATAAAATGAAAACAAGAGATAAAAGTGTGAGGTTATAATCAACAATAAAACATAGATAACAAATGACACAGTTGATGGTAAAAGTGAGCATCTTTGATAAAGCCAATGACGTTTTGATTGACGCTTTCAAAAAATGTCTTTCAAGGAAGAAGCAGTGAAGTACTTCTGCCGGATGTCCTGTAGATCCTGCCAGAAGAGTTAAAAGTGAGTCACCCAATAACCTGTGTGAGCTTGTGAATAAAGTCAATATGAGTGCCAACGACTTAAGAAAGATATACGAAGATATACACTCAAAACACATTTATATGGTCATTGATAGCTGCAGCGCCGAGTGACAGTGTTTTTCGTGCGCTGTGTACAAATTTGCTTACTTACTTACTTACAACATCTGGTTATCATATTTTTCTATGTATTCTATAGCTACAACACATTTAGTCATTTTCATTTTAAAATATTCAAATTAAAAACCTACAAATACATATTATCCGAGTCTCCTCTCCAGAAGCTGAGTCTGCCTAACAATAAAAAAATAACCTTCTCCATGACACAAACATTCACCAACTCAACAAAAGACTATCTATTGAATACAAACCTTAATAAGATAGTCATGAACATTGAGTGTCGCTAGCTTGGCAAGGTGACCATTGAGACCCTGTCCCATCAGAAAACCCGCATGCTCATTGGTCAACGTCTCACTCTTTGCCTTGTTAAACAGAATCCATGTAGATTCCAGCTGCCAATTAACAACATGTCAATTACATACTATGTATAAAAATATGCAATAAATGCAGTATACAATATATACACTAGACTTTCAACATTATTATAATTTCAGTAAACTGTATGCTATATACAACAGAGTCAGTCATCATCACCTCAGTTTTTATACAATTTTTTTCTGCTACAATATATAAGAAATTCTGTAGAAAAATCCCAGCAGAACATTAGCGTAAAATCATGTAAAAGTGAACAACATGACTATTCACCTACAGAGAGAGAGTATGGGGTCACTTCCATCCTTGGTAACTTTGGCCAGTCGCAACTTTCTCTGACTAGGTTCTAGAACAGCAGTCCTGACATTGCAGCGGCATTGAAACTTCAGAAAAGCTAGGGTTAGGGTCAGGACAAAGGTAAGTATTATGGTTAGGGTCAGGGTTGAGTGTTATTTTTAGAACAGTGCATAAGCAATGCTGCAATGTCACGACTTCTGTTCTATAACATAGCTCTTTCTCCAATGTGGAATATATCTATGCAAGCATGTGCAGAACCGATGCAGTAATTCTGTGGAACTACAAAAACTGCTATAAATTAAAGTTGCCAACAACAAAGTGGACAAGTACACGAACAAACAATATTGCACTTGCAGTAAGAAATGTGCAACATCGGAACTAACTGCATAAAAACGTTACTAAAAAAAACTAAATTCTAGAGATTCCAAAAAGTAGAGACTTTGGAGTAGATTTTGCATGCAGCGAGGCAGCTTGTACATTGCTACTGCATGCAGCTAGCATGCAGCCAGACCCTGTTGGCTGGATGTAATTTTTTAATCTTAGGTCAGACTACCGAAAAAGTAACTGAACGATTGTAAAAATTCTGATCGAGCACACTATCCTCTGAAAAACACAGGAAAATATGCGAATGACAAGAGATGAGAAAAAGAACACCAGAACCTGTGACGTGTTGGAAATCTTAAGACCGGCCGCGACACCGTTGTGAAATGATGGCCAGTAATTCATGTTTGCTGGAGTGTCGATGTGAGTCAGATCGACGGCTGTGTTTCTACAACAATAATGAATTTATTTCACGGCCCACACAAAGCACAGAAAGAATAATCATGTGCAATAAAGAATAATTATATATGTTCTTCAATTATCTAAATATAATTCTTGACACACAGTAATGAAACTGCATATATATGCAGCAAATCTCACTTCAACTTTAAATTTTAATAGTCAAATTTTCTGTGATTTAGGATGCTGCATTTTATTAATTTCCTCCAAAATGAAATGACCAAACATTCTACGACTTCTGTCAGACAAATAAAAAACATAAAACACATACTGAAACCTTGATGGCACTTTGCCGGTGAGACAGAGCTTCGGAATCTGAAGTGTTTCAGTTGGCACGGGATGGTACGTAGAGAGCGTAAACATTCCCCTACAGCCACATGTATGTTACCAGCATACGTTCAACGCAAACAATGTGCAGCAAATGTGCACCGATAACGCAAATTTCAGTGACAAAATTCACTAAATATGACGATGCCAAATGCAGACATGAGCAAACACAATGACAGCAGACCTGCCAACAGGAAGTGCCATCGTCCGAATACATTTGGCGTAAAGATGTCGCTCTTGCTCCTCAATAAATTCATGATCACTGCAACAGAAATTTCAATGTTTCAAGATTTTTTGCCATATTATGATGATTGTTGTATTGCCAGGACTCGATAAAGGCCTGGCAGTAAATAGTTCTTGATTAACCAATTGGCTGAACAAAAACAATCAACCACAGCATTCACAGCTTTTGCTTTCTTCTGCCAAGAACACAATTAACGGCAGACATCCAGATGGGATAACTCTCAAGCCAGCAGACTGGGATGTGACAGTGGTCTGCACCTGTGCTGCTCCTGAAGTGAAGGCTTCGGCTCACAAGGCAGGCGCTGCAGGGGAGTTAGCAGCCACATGTAAAATGGTCAAGTATTCTGATTTGTCAGACCAGTGCACCTCTTATCCAGTTGCAGCGAATACACAAGATCCGCTTAACACAACACAGCGTATGAACTGATGGGTGACGTTGGCAAATGTATTTCAATGTTAGCTGGCAATAATTGTGACAGCTCTTTTTTGTTCTGACGTTTGTCTGTTATGGTGCAGCACTTTAATTCAGTTTTGTGCCAGACAGTTTCCTAGTTGATGATCATATGGATTAATTCATTCCCGTTTGACATTCTTTTCGCAATTTCTGAAATCCCAGACTTCTGGGTTCTGGGTCTAAATAAATAAATAATAATAATGATGATGAAAAAATACCCAAGAAAAACAGCAAAATGACAGGCAGACAGACAAATACGAAAACAGTAAACACACAAGAGAAAACAATGGTGCAGACAACTAACAGAATAACATGTCTGAGCAAAAAACTGTTGTAATAACACAACACAAGACATTACGATCACACAAGATATAAACATCACAAACAAGAAACAAACCTGATCTGCCAATTAAAAACGAACAGAAGCTAACAGAAGCACTAACATCACCGACCTAACTTCTGGTCTCTGCGGGATGGCAATGCGTACAGGCTGTGAGCTGATCAGCAGTCGACGGACCTCGTTCAGCCGCTGATCGTTGCTGAATCTCAGTGCAAGCAGCTGTATATCAACACAACAAAACATGAAATGAATACATACAGAATATTGCCAGCGGGCTATATGACACACGTGACTTATGTCCTATCATTCCCAGTGGAGCACTGGCCACAGACCACTTGTCTCCATCCAGCTCTACTTGCGCCATCATCTTCATCTTTCTCCAGCTGTACCTGAAGGCCGCTGTCCACATTTCTTGCTCCAAATCCCTTGTCAATTGTCATACTATTAAATGCCTCGAACATGTGCCTAGAAGTGATGGCGACAAACGAGCACTAGAGTGCCAACACTTCCCACTGACATTCATTTCGCTGACTCATTCATGTTCACTGTTGCATGCTCACTTTTGCAGACTTGATTTTAATTAACTTAGGCTGAATGTCCGCCAGGCCCACGATTCGTCATATTATGTCGACATACTTGCTCATTAATAAAAACATTTAATAATAATAACAATAACAGAGTGAACATTGGCAGACCACAGAGGAAGTGGGCCACCAACGAACACAGGTAAAAGCTCCGGAGAAAGAAATGTAGACAGCAGATTTTAGTTACTGATGGAGGTACACCACAAGATAGAGCTAGATGGAGACAAATGGGTTGTGGTACGTTGGAAGTGATAAGAAATCAGTCAATATCAATAGACCAACAACTGCTGTAGATGTATCAATTCAACAACAACAATACTCTAACTGCACCCCCTACAACTATTACTACTGCTACGTTCACCTTTTGTTTAACAAAAATATCTTCAAGGCTTATTACAGGTTGACATTTTGACTGAGCTTTGCACACACCAACACAGTTACTCTATGTCAAGACAGAGATCAGTACCGAGACGGTGACGCCTGAGGTTACACTATCTTGGCATTTAACCGACTCAGCCTGGTGATTCCTCTGTGGGTAGGTGCAATGAGTATTGACAATAGTAAGTCCTGTTATCAGGATTGCTGGCATACCGACCTAGGTGGTTAAAGGTGCTGGCTATTAACTGGGCCAACCATCCGGCCAATGTGTGATGTGCTAGCTTAAATGGGTTTAACCTTCACTGGCTCAAAGCGCCACAAAAGGCAGATCTTGATCTATGCAGACATTTCTTCTTCTTCTTACAAAGATTACTGGAGTGGAACATTTATGAGCAGATGCCTTTTCAAATGCCAAGCAACAGTGCAACAGCTGCTACACCAATGTACTCGTCACATTACACACGCTCGACAAGACCCGATACCTCATCGTCCAGGTAGCTCATGCCATCAGAATCGTCCTTCTGGGTGCTCTTGGTATCAGCTGCAGTCTTGTCGGCAGTAATGACGACCGGTCGATGCACAGTGACGTTGCTACCGTCACGGTCAAGTTGACACTGCTTGGTTAGATCCTCACGACCTGACAGAATAAAATAACATCACAAAATAATAACAATAATATATACATTACATTTCTATCCCAACTTCAGAGGCAGCAAAGGTCACAGGACACCATCTAACATTTCTGCAGTCCAAGAAATTAACCTCAAAGTAAGTAAGTAAATAAATGTCGATTTGTAGAGTGCAATTACGTAACACCTCTAATGTGCCAACGCTTTGAATGTCCGGCGAACAGATACGTCTTCAAGTACTGCCTAAACTGTTCGGAGTCAACAGCTGAATCGCGCAGATGACCAGGCAGTTAATTCCACACTGTTAATCTGGCGACAGAAATGCACGGGTCCCCAAACTGTGACAGCAAACTCATGAAACTGACAGTTGATGACATCTGGCAGATTGCAGATGCTAGCGACCAGGAACTGTGGAGACAGGCACACAGCAGTCAGCGAGGTATCACGGAGCTCGGTGCCAAAGACAACAATGGACTGTCACAGCAAGCTTGTACTGCACTCTCTGAGGTATAACCAGCCAGTGCAGGTCATCATGCATCAGCCGATAAAGACCATGCTCGTATTTCCGAGTCCCTGTGACCATTTTGAACATGCTGTGCACCATTAATATTGACATTAATCTGCTGTACCTGTCACAGTATATTAGGTACAGTATATTGACTAAGTGGTGTCACACTAAAATTAATCCTAATGCAATTATTTTCAAGTATTCTACTGGAAACAAAGCTAAATCGCAAAGTACCTTGGTGGCAGATTCATTCAACTAACAAAGTAATCAGTTTTTTAAATTTCCCTTTTGCATGTCACTTTTATGCTTGAAAATCTGCGTAGCTAAAAAGAGATTGAAACTTATGGTAATTAGCAGAGCCGTCAAGTTTTACCTATCAACTGGTACACTGATTCAGGCCAGCCTGGAGACGGATTTTTCCGAGAAGCAAAGACCGCTTCCTGCACAGGGATGGAAACACCAAGTGCCAAGTTCTTTGTCATCTTGGAATCTGCAAGAAAGTACATGAACAGAAATTAAGGCTAACAAACGGATATCGCAATAAAATTTTGTACCTATAAAGGAGGATGTCAGGCCTTGAGCCAATGTTCCGACACTGACCTGAAGGCTGTGGCATTTGCCCCAGTCTTTGACTGACTATTTTCTCCAACTAACATGCATAAAAAACATTTTTAAAAACTTACATCTTATAGTTTGGTATCATCTTCTATTTCAGATTACATCTGGTGCAAATTACGACTGAGGAAACCCGACATTAATCCAAACAATTGACAACAGTACTAACGATACACAATGCTGAGCATGGATCTTTCCCAGTCACATGAAAACTTCACATAACTCAACTAAACGGCATAAAGAACATTAGCATACAATCAATAATAAATCTATTGACAAGACACACTTTGGTGCTCTCACCAATAGCAGCAAAATACTGAAGCAGTCGCTCCATCTGACTGCTGACAGCAGATTGTGTCAAGGTCTTTGGAGGTACAAGGTGGGCATCCACAGCACGTCGACCGACTGCAGAAATCCGCTTTAAAACCTTTGCTACTGAGATGTCGGTCGTCAAAAGATCTTTGTCGAACGTTGATACATACATCTGTGCATGGCCAAAGCAAAAAACAAGTAAGAAACAAGTTGCAACTTAAACGATGATTTTCAGCACGGTGAGGCAAAGGTAACAGGTGCCCCCTGTGGCAAGTGCTCATCTCCCTGTTATGGGCTACTAATCCTGTACGTTTGAAAAATTCATCACTGAAACATGGCCAGTGTGGACCTCACACACAAATGTGTAAAACATGTAGGGGAGTGGGTAATCAGGAGTCTTAGTCCACTCACAGTTGTTAAGCTACAAGTGAAATAATTGAGATTAACAGAATTGAGATTTCTGCAGGCGGGCATCAGACATATCAACAACCAAAAATCTAACTAGATGGTCCTCGACAGGAAACCATTGATCAGAATGCCTCCGCCAGAAAGTGCACTTTTGGAAAATGTTGTCTGTGACCTTGACCTCTGAACCCATAACCTTGAAAATGTCAATAGTGTCATGTGGACCTAGAATTGAGTAACTGTGATTTTAAGAAAGTGCTTATTTGGCCATATTAGACCTCAAAACCTAATCAGTTAATATCTGTGCACAATTGCATCTTATTTTGTAAATATGGTGAAATTCCATTCCCAAAGTAGATTACAAGCTATTGTGTCAACAAACTTCTATATGATTATGCATGCATGCACACACACATAAATAGCCCTCAAAGAGAATACCTCTGGCACCATTCTAATGGTAGCATAGGCATAAAAAATGGAGACTAGGACTAAGGCTAACATCACGCCTCCACAACCGTGACATACTATAGAGTAGTATTATGAAAAGCATAAAAAAAATCAGACAGAACCATGACAACGTGCTCCAGTCGTAGCGTTACTGACGGAATGCACGGAAATGGAGCACAGTCCTGTTTGTGCAAGTAGCTGTACAGCCAGTGATAAATGTCTGGCGGAACTTCAGTGAAAAACTGTGGATACTGCATCTTCAGTAAATCATCTACAAAGCAATGCAACTTTGCAGTAATTCACAGCCTTTCTTACCATCGTCCATGTTTACGATTCGGTTTTCAAGATCACCTTTTTAAATTTAATGCAGGTATATTTGGGTTCACCTCTGAATGTTGACACAATGAATGAGACAAAAAGATACAACACTAACGATCTGGAGATGCATGCTACAGGCTGCATGTAGTAATACATAAAAACAAACAGTAGAACATTCTAATGCTTTTTAAATGTCATTAACGAATATTACTGCAGTATCTTCACTTCCCTTGAGAATGCGTGCCATACCGGAGCACCTTAGAGGTGTGATCACGACAAGGCGCTATACAAATCCAGCAGCGTTCACAGTAGGATACAAATACCTACTTACAATACTTCTTTGTTTAGCCTACGGAACATGGTTTGGCGCTTTCGTGACTGTTTAGGCCGTTAGAACAGCACAATATAAATTTAGTTACTTACTTACTTCTTACAATTAGCTGCAAAGCTGCATAAAGAATTAAAGAATGAAGTTAATACTAGTGCTTGTCTGTACACAATGGCACGAGACCTTTCGCAATTGCCGGTTCGGCAGCTGAACAAACACTGTGCAACTCGGGAAGGTCACGACAGTAGTGATCGACGTATAGTTCATGACCGATATCTCTGCAACATGCACAGCAGTTCTGTGAAACAAGGAGCCACTACACTCGGACGCTCGGCTGGCAGGACACAAACTGTCAAATTGTCCCAGGGAAATGTCTGGGTGGGAAAAATGTCTGGGTGAAAATGTCCAGATCCCCATGCAGGATCACAAGTCTCTACATGTATCAATTATCACTTGTGACACTCTGGTTAACACACATGTGCATACACGCACACAGACACATGGGAATAAATTCAAATCTTGGGTTATGTCAGATAAATTGATTTATTTGTGTCAGGATTATTAGTGCACACGATTTGAGATTAATTAATTTCTCTGACAGACACCCAGTGTTTGACAGTGCCTCTACAATCTGTTCAAAAACAGGAATAGCGTAAATAACGTGTTTCATTTTGCACATTCTCAGCAACAAACAAAGTTTAACAGTTTAAAAGAACGAAAGTTATACGACGCAGAAATGTTGGTGGTTTACCTGGCAATAAAACAAAGAAGTCTACCAAGCTCGGGCAACATGCTCTGTAGCACGGCATCCAATCTCATATCCTGTACATGACACGTCTTTCATTACAATGACCGCAATCGATGCACACGTGCCATTTTAACACTTTTGGTCCTCCTATATAAGTAAATCACTCCTATCTGGTCATTAAAACTGACTGCACCCTAAAGCGTGGTCAGGACACAACTGCAAACTGAAAAGCACTTTGTGGCACGGTTGGGGTTTGAAGGGTTAAGGTTCAGGTGAAGTTAAAATAAGAATATGATTATAATGCTAATAGAAAAACCATTAGAAACCTACAGGCTATGTTAGGTAGTTTCCAATACAGTAGAAAAAATTTTTTAAATGTGCAAAGTTCACTAAACAGTGAATCACAGACTGGAGGCTATTCTTACAAACAGCACAAGTCTGGCAGTTACGGTGAAGTTAAGAGCTTCGTACTTTAGCAACCAAATTATAATTGCATGGATTAGTCTAGTTGCTGATGAAAATGAAAATAAAAATGAAAAATGGTTTATTGCATATAGCAATAGATCACATTGATTTCTCTGCTTTTGCTTCTTGTAGTGAACAGTCAAGCAGACTGATCTTTTGTCGCTTTTACTGTGTTATCATGAATGATTCTCCAAGTCTGTTATTAGTGTACTGCTGTATAATCTGATTCACACATCTGTCACACTGCTTCACTACAGTGCCGCTGTTCTGTGAACCCGCATAAGAGTAAAATGATGACGATGATGACGATGATAACTAGTGATAGTAGCAGAACCTCATAAACAAGATGAAGTGCAAAGAGAATGGTGGCTATGTGTGGAAATAACGGCGCTGTCGTGTCCACGTCCACATGCGAAGGTAAACTCCTCGTGGCAAGCACGGCTTGCTCTTCGGCAGAAGAATCAAATCCGAGATAGCAGTCATGAGAGGCGGAGAAATGTCGATGATGATCGGAAGCTAACAGGTATTCCCAGTCCTGTGACAGTACAGATAAACCATATGGTCAATCTGCAGAACAGACACATTAATAAAATAACACATCTACAACATTTTATTATGTCACTAATCACTTCAACTCATCGCAGGTCTCGGTGGCTTAGTGGTAGGACACCCGACTGCAGTGCGAGAGGACCCAGGTTCGAATCTCACCGCAGCCGGTTGTGTTTATCACGACAGTCACTGCGATATACAGCCTTGGGCATGGGTTGTGCACCCTTACTGCAGTGCCTAGGTCGACTCAGCCTTCCATCCTCCGTGGGACGGTAAAATGAGTATCAGCTTACGAGCTGAGTAATAATAATAAATGGCGATGGTGTCTGCGG
>Ga0049105_1000069_pt1 | contig 20974 bp, 20 predicted proteins | sample WorMetvaBAHAMAS1_FD_61260 | JGI IMG/M metagenome (GOLD analysis project Ga0049105, IMG submission 61260) | Worm MetaG Olavius vacuus BAHAMAS.1 | ecosystem: Host-associated > Annelida > Digestive system > Unclassified | place: Germany: Marburg | collected 2013-04-09
GCCCCGCGGCTCGACTTCCTTCACGCTCCCCTCAATTCCCTCCTCGGCCAGCAGGCGTAAGACCTCTCTCGCTTGCAATAGAGGATAGCTCATCTTCGGTATATAATCATACGGGACCTGACATCTGGAGCTATCCCGCTACATCGTTCTCAATCCGGTTCGCGCCCGCCTGGTACGCACGGCCGGGGACTGGCCCTGGAGCAATTATCGGACTACGGCCGGTATCAGCGAAGCGCCGGATTGGCTGGAGACCGACTGGATACTGGCCGCGTTTGCCGAGCGCAAGCAGGAGGCGCAGACAGCGTATCGGCGATTTGTCGCCGAGGGTACCGATCAGCCTTCCCCCTGGGAGGAACTCAAGAATCAGATCTATCTGGGCTCTGACGCCTTTGTGGATGAGATGCAGCGTAAATTTGGATGGAAACCGGCGCTTAAGCGAAATCTCAAAAACCCAACGGCGTCCGGTGGCTCGGCCATTGAGTTGGTATTTTGAGAAATACCCGGATCGAGATACTGCAATCTTCGAAGCCTTTGCCGGTGGGGGCTACAACATGCGGGAGATCGGCGATCATGTGGGGATGCACTACTCTTAAGGATCAGTAGAATTATCAGTCTGATCGAGAGGGCACAGGTCAAGACCTGACCCCTTCGCTCGCTTCGCTCTCAAACTCGACCCGTTTCCAGGTATCTCAACCATGAACGAACCTCACTACGAAGAAGTCGCCGCCGGTATCTATCGTATCGAGACCGGCTTGTATCGCCCTGGCCTGGCCGCCTGCTATCTGGTGCGCGCAGGTGATCGCCTGGCGTTCGTGGAGACGGGTACCGCGCGCTCGGTGCCCCGAATGCTGGCCCTGGTCTCCACCCTCGGACTCACGCCGGAGGCTGTCGACTATATCATCCCCACCCATGTGCACCTGGACCACGCCGGCGGCGCCGGTAACCTCATGGCCCGTTGCCCCAATGCCCGGCTGGTAATTCACCCCAAGGGTGCGGACCACATGATCGATCCCTCCAAATTGGTGGCCGGGGCCACTGCCGTTTATGGAGCGGAGAACTTCGCGCACCATTTCGATACCCTGACGCCGATTCCTGCGGAGCGTGTCATAGTGGCGGAGGACTCCATGGTGATCGATCTCGACGGACGTCCGCTGACCTTCATCGACACGCCGGGCCATGCCAACCACCATGGCTGTATCTTCGACGAGCACACCCGGAGCTGGTTTACGGGTGATACCTTCGGCATCGCCTACCCGGAGCTCCGCACACCCGGCGGCCCCTTCCTGTTTGCCCCCACCACCCCCGTCGCCTTCGACCCCGATGTCTGGCAGAAAAGCCTGGACCGGCTTATGGGCTACAATCCACAGGCCGTCTATCTGACCCACTACGGACGCCTCGATGATCCCCAGGCGTTGGAAGACGAGCTACGCCGGAGTATCCGTGACCTCGCCGAGCTGGCGTTGGCGGAAGAAGGCAATGAGCAGGCAGGGCGTAGCGAACGGTTACAGGAAGGCGTCACGGAGCAGCTGCTTAGCCGCGCCCGGCGCCAGGGCTGTGTACTGGACGAGTCCCGAATCCGCGCAGTCCTGGATGTCGATATCGCCCTCAATGCCCAGGGATTGGAGGTATGGTTGGCACGGCGGGCCAAGCCGGTAGCCGGAAACGCGAATACCTGAACTCGCCTCGGCGAACCTGTAGGTACCGAGTCTCCTACAAGATAAGCAGATGATTTCAAAACTGATAAAGAAGCAACGGCCTTTCTGGCTGGGCGGGATGTTTGTCGGGATCGCGGAGATCCTCTATACATCCACTCGGACCATTACGACTTCATCGTCGTCACCACCGGCTTTGCCCAGATGTACGCGGCGAGCGAGCAGCTCTTGGGTCTGGACTGGGTCGGCCGGGTTTACGAGCCCGGCATCCACTGGACCATTATCGGCGCCCTGCTCGGGGCCCGGCTCGTTGGTCTCGGCGAAGGGAAGGTGCGCAGCTGGGTGCGCTATGACAAGCGAATGCTCGGGCTCGCCTTCGTCGGCGGCCTGCTGTTCTCATTCGGCACCCGGCTTGCCGCAGGATGTACGACCCATCACTTTTGTCGGCGGGATCCCCGCCATGAGCATCGCCTCCTGGGTCGTGCTGCTGAGCGGGATCCCCTTTGCGTTCCTGGCCTTCCGATTCGCGCTCCGGGCCGGGTTGGGAGACTACTTCCGACACCAGGAGACCAAGGCGATCGCGACCCATTGCTACTGCCACGCTACTGCCACCCCGATCACCATAATCCCGGTTACGACCCCGACTACAACCCGTGGCGTGACCCGGCCCGCTTGCTCATGAACGGGATACTGATCGTCTTTCTCGGGGTGCCGCTGGTCCTGGCCGTTTTCGGGGATACCATTCAGGACGCGGTGAGTCAGATCGGCTGATCGGAAGTGATCTGGCTGGCGGTTCCGGGGATTTTACTCGGCGTGGGTATCGCCAAATGCGGCTTCGGTACCGAGTGCTCCGTGATGGCGTTCGAGTCGGTCTTCATGAAACAGGAGACCTACCGCGGCAAAGGCGTTCCACTCTGCACCTTCCGCACGTTCCGCAGCATGTTGCCACTCCAGGGATTCATGGCCGCCATCGTGCTGTTCAACCTCTACATCCTGGGTGCCTGGGTGCCTGGCTGTCGGGTACAGGCAGCATCCCGAATGCGGCGGGGGAGCAGGGATTGTATTGGGGCCACCTCGTGGGGGGACCCCTGCTCGCCGTGGGCGCCGTATTCATGGCCGGCTGCGAGGTGCGCACCTACGCCCGCCTCGGACTCGGGTACATGACGGCCCTGGCGGCGCTGCCCGGATTCTTTATCGGCTACATACCCTACACCTTGTTCCAGGAGCGGATCGACGGCCTGCTGCTGGCGGACGGCCTGACCGACTACATCACGGTCGCGGAATGGGCCGCCTACACCCTCGGGGACAGCGAGGAGGCCTGGAGTATCGCCTACAGCTTGGTGCTCATCGGCATCTTGGTCCTGAGCTTCGATGTCGGTCGGCGTTTCCTCGGAGTTGGGTTCAAGGAGATCATGCTCAAGAACACCGATGATCTGGTGTATAAACTCGAGCTGGGTAGCCCGTAGATGTCGCAAAATCCCATCCGAACCTCCCGTCATCCTTTCCTCATGAATCGGACACGGGTTCGAAACAAGGCACGAGTATCCTTTCTATGATTTGGTTTGTTCCGAGGATACGCAATGGGATTGAGTGCGTCGGTGTCGCCCATCAAGCATGGCAACCGCCTGTTCGTGGAGCTTGCCCGCGGAGCGGACGATGTCCGGGAGGCCCAGGCCCTACGCTACCGGATCTTCGGCGAGGAGCGGGGGGTGACTCTTGAAGGGTGGCGAGACCAGCCTCCTCACTGATCGGAACGCGGCTCTTATCGGGCATTTCTACTCGGAGGACGAGTTTGATCTGAGGGCCGTTCGGGCACTGCCGGGCCGGATGCTGGAGGTAGGCCGTACCTGTATCGCCGCCGAGTACCGCCAGGGTGCTGCGATCACAGTACTCTGGTTCGGTCTGGCCGGTTTTGTCAATCTGCACGGATACGATTACCTGTTCGGCTGCGCCAGTCTGCCGTTGGGGGAACAGGACATGCAGGCGGCAGCAATCATGAACCGCCTGCGCCATCAGGCCATGGCGGCCCCCGAGATCCGGGTGACGCCGCGGATCCCTTTACGGGCCTCTCCAGTACCGAACGATGTGCTGGATGCCCCCCTTCCCCCGCGCCTCAAGGCTTACGTGTGTTTGGGTGCCAAGGCGTGTGGCGAGCCTTACCGCGATGCGGATTTCGGGGTCGCCGACGTGTTGATGCTGCTCGCTATGAACGCGCTCGATCCCGCCTATTCCCGTCATTTCACGGAACGCGCCGGCCGGCCCTGACAGCATGCCGAGTTTCAAGTCCTGGTGGCGATTGCTGCGTGTCAGCGAGCACCTGCTTACGGGCGTGGTGATCGTCCTGGTCGTCGCCATAGGGCGACGTTTCGGGTTGCGGGCGAAGTGGCTCCCGCGAGTGGTGCGGTGGTGGTATGCGCACCTTTGTCGCGCGCTCGGTGTGCAGGTGACGGGGGAGTTCGTTCCCAACGCACTGCTGGTGGCAAATCATGTCTCCTGGCTGGACATTCCAGTGCTGGGCTTCCAGGCACGGATCGATTTTCTGTCCAAGGCGGACATCAAGGCTTGGCCCCTGATCGGCTGGATGGCGCAGATAATCGGCACCCTCTTCATTGTCCGCGGTGCTAACCAGACGGACGTTCTCATCCCCGAGATCGGTGAACGTGTGCAAAGGGGTAGACACCTGGTGATCTTCCCCGAAGGCACTACTACCGATGGTTCCCGGCTGTACCGCTTTTATCCGCGGTTGCTCGCTGCCGGCCAGCTCCCTGGGGTGTTGGTTCAGCCAGTCGCCCTGCGCTACGGCTCCAACGCCGCCCCGGACCCAGTCGCCCCTTTCGTCGGCGATGATGCTCTGCTGCCCCACTTGGTGCGGTTAGCGCGCCATCCGGGTTTGCGGGTGCATATCCGGGTACTTCCGCCACTGGACGGCAGCGCGCTTTCACGTCGGCATATCTCCGAATACTGTCACCGTGCCATCGGTGCGGCACTCGGCCTGGAGACCGCCGGCGCGGATACGTCCCTGGACGTTCGGGAGGCGGCGCGACCATTTGTCTCCTCGACGACCCCGTTGTCGAAGCCGCTTGAACGGTAAAACTCGGATCATGGACAGCGTCCCAGCCAAAGTCCTCCGAACCGGAAAAGATAAATCGCGGCCCCCCGACCCTCCCCTTCACCCCGATCAGCTGCCGGCCGAAGCCGCAGAGCCGGTTACCCGAGAGCCCGATGGAGGGTGTCGCAACAGCCTCTCTCCCGCCGGGAGAGGGGTTGGGGAGAGGGGGTCAAAGGGCGGAAATCGGTGCCTTCTGCGACACCCTCCCCGATGGCGAGCGGCATGAAACGCTGGTACCGAGTCTGCCCATTCCGAGTTACCCCGGTCTGCGCTTCGGTCTACCGGTCTATCGGCGCCTGCGGCGAATGTGGCGCGAGACACCCCCGGATGCTCTCTATATCGCCACCCAAGGGCCACTCGGTCACGCGGCTCTCGAAGCCGCCCGCGCCAACGACATTCCCACATTGACCGGCTTCCACACCCGGTTTCACACCTATAGCGGGCACTATCGGCTCGGCGTACTGGAGCGGTGGATCGTCGCGGCCTTACGCCGTTTCCACAATCGCTCGGGCGCCACACTGGTCCCTACCGGGAAGCTCCGCACCGAGCTTACGGACCTGGGCTTTCGCAACGTCCATGTCCTCAGCCGAGGCGTGGATACGGAGCTGTTCGATCCGGGACGGCGTCGGGAGGAACTCAGGCGCGACTGGGGTTGTCGCCGCGGGGGGCTGGTCGTGCTCTATGTCGGTCGGCTGGCGGCGGAAAAGAATCTGGCGCTGGTGTTTGATGCCTTTGAAGAGATCGCAGCCGGGACCCCCGATGCCAGGCTGGTTCTGGTAGGCGATGGACCCGAGTTCGAGCGCCTCCGCCACGCCCATCCCGAGGTGCTGCTGACCGGTGCCAAGGTCGGCGTGGCGCTCGCTGAACATTATGCATCCGGCAATCTGTTCCTGTTCCCGAGCCTGACCGAGACCTTCGTCAATGTCGTGCCCGAGGCCATGGCGAGCAGTCTTGCGATGATCGCGTTCGACTATGGCGTCGACGGCATCCACATCCGCAATTGGGAGAACGGTGTCACGCTGCCCATGGGAGATGCCGCTGCCTTCCGGGAGGCCGCCGGGAAGGCCGACGGCGACGCCGCAAGGCTTCGCAGCATGGGCGAAGGGGCCCAGAGTACCGCCGCAGGTATGCGCTGGGAAGGTGTTATCGGGGATCTGGAGGAACGACTGGTCAAGGTGATCGATTGCCATCGAAAGGAGCATCGACATGAGACCCTGGCTACAGCACCTGAATGAGATCGAAGCCCCATCTGCCGGGCCTGGAGTCAGGCGTTACGGCATGACAAGGTCCAACGGCCGTTCGCCGTTGTCAGTCGGATGGGCGATGGCGTCTTCTGGTATAGCCTGATCGCCGTTATGTCCCTGGTCGACGGCCGGGACGGATTATATGCCGGCCTGCACATACTGCTGACGGGAGGGGTAGTGCTGGCGATCTATAAGATGCTCAAGGGGACGACGCGGCGCGAGCACCCCTACCATTGGGCGACCGGAATTACCGCCGCGGTTCCCCCATTGGATCGTTACAGCTTTCCATCCGGCCACACGCTGCATGCAGTCATGCTTTACAGTCGTGGCGCTGCATTACTACCCCCAGCTGGCCTGGATCCTGGTGCCTTTCACCCTTTTGGTCACAAGCTCCCGGGTAGTCCTCGGTCTGCACTATCCAAGCGATGTCCTGGCGGCCGTGGGCATCGGGTTTGCGTTGGGCTATGCGGGAATCCTGCTCTTGCCTTGACCTCCAAACGCAAAGCGAGATCCGCGCGGGGGCCGGCAGCAGGTTGGGCGACCCGAAGGTAGGTTGCATCAAGACGCCGGCACGGCGCCACCGGAGTCGGGTCGGTTAGGCAAAGGCGCGCTGCCGAGCCGGTGATCGAGCCCATGGCCGCTATCGCGCCGTGCCCAACAGGTCGGTCTATCTCTGGTTTTCCGAGTAAGGTGCCGCCATGCGCATCCCGATGATCTCCAACGTCTATTTCCCGCGGATCAACGGCGTATCCACATCGATCCAAACCTTTGCCACCGAGTTTTCGGAGCAGGGGCACCAGGTCACGCTGATCGCACCCGACTATGGTCCGGCGCTGCAACAGAGGAGCTGGGCGTTGCGCAAAGGTCCCTCTTGTTCCCACGGTCACTCTCCGCGCCGGTCAGACCGGCGGTGAACCGGAAGCTTTCGAAATCATCCGCATTGCCGCGCGTCGGCTTCCGCCGGATCCGGAGGACCGCCTCCTGCGCATGGGCCGAATCCGTGCGCTTACCCCACGACTGGCGCAACCGGGCTATGACCTGGTCCATATCCAAACCCCTTTTATCGCCCATTACGCGGGGCTGAGATTGGCACGCCGGCTGAAGATCCCGGTCGTCGAAAGCTACCACACCTTCTTCGAGCAATATGTGGACAAATACATTACCTTTCTGCCCCCGTCCTGGTTGCGCCTGGCGGCACGGCGTATTTCCGCCGCCCAGTGTCGCGACCTGGACGCGCTCGTGGTCCTGTCGCGGGTGATGCAATCCATACTCGAGGCCTACGGGGTAAAGACACCAACCACGGTCATTCCCACCGGTATCGAACTCGAGCAATTCAGTCAGGGTGACGGCGGACGCTTCAGACGCCGTCACGGAACCCCGGCGGACCGGCCGGTGCTGATTCACATCGGGCGCCTGGCCTTCGAGAAGAATGTGGACTTTCTCTTACGCGTGCTGGTACGGGTCAGGCGCGAGATCCCGCATGTACTACTCGTCATTGCCGGCGAGGGGCCGGCACGTCGCAGCTTGGAAACCATGGGCGTGGAACTGGGCCTGCATGAACAGCTCCTGTTCGTGGGTTATCTGAGCCGCGACGGTGACCTGGAGGATTGTTACTGCGCCGGTGACGGATTTGTCTTTTCCTCCCGCACCAAGACCCAGGGCCTGGTGCTTCCGGAGGCCATGGCCCTCGGCGTACCCGTGGTCTCGACTGCCGTTATGGGTACCCGAGAGGTCCTCGACGGCGGTGAAGGGTGCCTGATTACCGCCGATGACGAGGCCGATTTCGCCGCCGAGACAGTGCGCCTGCTTTCCGATCCGAATCTGCGCGCAAGACTCAGTGAGCAGGCCCGCGCCTACGCCCGGACCTGGTCCGCCCCGATCCTCGCCTGCTACCGGATGCTCAGTCTGGGTAAACAATCCGGTCGTGCTTGAGGTTTGAGATGAGGGCGTGGGCAACTGAGGTTGAACACGCCGTAACCCGACAGGTGATCTACGGATTCGCCAGCCTGCCTTGTCGAGCTAGGGCGCGTTCGACCTCGCTTACACCGGCCAACCTTCGGAGGGCGCGCCTAACCCGACCTACGGGCTTAATTTTCATGATAAGTTGGCTCAATTGAGAACGCCTCCTAGTACGCCGTTTCACTCCATTTTGCATTTGCAAGGGACGACCTCCGTGCCGTTCCGCAGGCCGTTCGGAACGCCACGGAGGGCGTTCCCTACCGCAAAATCATGTGAAACGGGGTACTAGCCACCTAAAAAATTTACCACCACAGAACGATCCTAATCGAAGACCACACGGTCGCCATTGCCGAGCATCAGCGGACTTGCGGAGCCGTACCGGCCGGAACCATGCACGACCGGATAGCCGAGCGCGATCATCTTTTCCACCGCCGGCACGCCGGTGCAGTGATTGGCGGCGATCTTGCGGAAGCCGAATCGCCCCAGATCGGCGATCATTCGCTCCTGCTCGGGAGACAGCGATGGGCTGAAGGGGGCAATGTGGAGACCCCCGTAAAGACCGTACAAGGTCGGCTCGGTTGCGATATGGGTAAGCGCGTAATCCGCCAGGGTAGTGACCGTCTGATGGCAGCAGCCGGTAACACAAACGGTTCCCTTGTCCTGAACCCGGAAATACAGTGACTGTTCGCCCCTGATGCCGAGCAGGATGGGAAGGTCGAAGGCCACCGCCACACAGCCGGGGTACAGGACCGTCGGCTCGTCCGGGGGGGTGACGAGAATGAGGCCGGTATGCCGGACAGGCGGCGCCCTACCCGCGGCGGTCGGTGCCGAACGCTCACCGCGGATAAACGCCAGTGCCTCCTCGGTGAAGCCGGATGGTACGCGCAGGGGAAGGCCCGGACAGTGACGCAGGACGGCTTGCAGCCCCCACAGGTGATCCAGGTGTTCATGGGACAGGAACAGAAACTCGATCTCGCCCTGCGCCAACATGCCGTCCACGCCGGTTGCCTCGAAACGGCCTTGCATATAGGTCTCGTCCCACCCGCAATCGAGGAGAAACTTGTGGCGTGCCCCCGTCAGCAGCTCGACCTCGATGAGGGCGGCGCTGCCCGCGGCATTGTTCGCCTGCCAAGGCTTATTCCACTGACTGGCGTCAGCCCCCCCGCCCTTGATATCCGCCAGCAGCCGGTCCGTGTCATGCCAGCCGATTTCCGAGATACAGGTGACGGTTACCGAACGACATATGCCCAGGTTGTCTTTATCATCTTTTTTCGTCATCGATCCACTACCATTCTACGGACAAAAAATTTACCAATTTGCATGATCGTCATCACCCTTAACTTGTACTTGGAACTGCACCAAGTATACTATTTCCTTTTCCGGACGCTATCGTGAAGGCGGAGCATCGAGGCGTCGAAGACAATCGGTCATCTTGGCGTCGGCGGTAATACCTGTATGCCCGATGCGGAGCAGCCGGCGTCGTGGACGAAGGAAACTCTCAGGGTACCCTAATCCAATCTCAATGCCATTAAGTCAAGCGTTACCGGTCAGCGAAAAAGAGGAAAAACGACGAATCACGCGAATCCTCGCGAATGGATTCGCACGATTTGTGGGGACCTTGAAAAATCCCATGCTCAATACTTTGTCATGGTGATGCTCATAAATCGCGCTTTTCGAATGCCTTGATTATCATGGAGTTACGCACACGGACATAAGGGCACCTTTATGTATTTGGCAATCATCTTCTGCGCCGCGAATCTGTACTTCTTTTCGTTAGGGAAATTCCGCTATCTGGACATCATCCATTACCGGGATAATTTGATTTCCAAACTGGCATACTAGCCGGTAATCCTGTGGGCGATGGCGATAGCAACCTGGTTGGTCCTGTAGCTATGCTTTTTCGATCCAGGGGTAGTACCCCATTTCACATGATTTTGTGGTAGGAACGTCCTCCGTGGTGTTCCGAACGCCCTGCGGAACGGCACGGAGGCCGTCCCCTACAAACGATTCGACCCCCACTGCTTTTGCCATCCCTGCCGGAATGACGGGGTAGGGGTCGGCAGACTTTATCACTTGAAATTCAGCCACTACCGATCCAGTATATCGGAGACCTGCCCAGGGCGTGAGCTGCCACCTCGACCTCGGGTTGCGCCGTGTCCTTGCGCCTAACCCGACCTACGCTCTTGCGCTCGGGCGACGGCTCGATATCCGATGTCGTTCCGGTAGTAGGCGTCCTTCCAGTCGATCTCGTGCACCAGGGCGTAAGCGTTGGCCTGGGCCGCGCCGACCCCGTCACCGAGGGCGGTTGCGCACAGAACGCGGCCGCCATTGGTTACCACTTCGCCGTCGGACAGGTCGGTGCCGGCATGGAACAGTTTGCGGTCGGGGAGCCCCGCCGCTGTCTCCAGACCCCTGATCGGGTGTCCCTTCTCGTAGGCGTCCGGGTAGCCGCCCGCCACCATGACCACCCCCAGCGCGGCCTGTGGATCCCACGTCGCCTCGATCCGATCGAGCCGCCCGGCGAGGGCCGCCAGGCACAGTTCCACCAGATCGGTGCGCAGACGCATGAGGATGGGCTGGGTCTCGGGATCACCGAGGCGGCAGTTGTATTCCAGGACCTTGGGGGTACCGTCCGATCCTATCATCAGGCCCGCGTACAGAAAACCCGTGTAGGGCAACCCTTCGGATGCAAGCCCGGTGACGGTGGGTCGGATCACCTCCTCCATAATCCGGGCGTGGATCTCGGGGGTGACGACGGGCGCGGGCGAATAGGCCCCCATGCCGCCGGTATTGGGACCCCGGTCTCCAGCGTCCCGGGCCTTGTGGTCCTGGGAGCTCGCCATGGGGAGTATCCGGCCGCCGCCGACGATCGCGATGAAGCTTGCCTCTTCGCCCTGCAGGTACTCTTCGATGACGATCCGGCTGCCCGCCGCGCCGAAGCGCCCGCCGCTCAGCATATCCCGGACCGCTCGCTCCGCGGTGGCGAGGTCCTCCGCCAGGATCACACCTTTGCCCGCGGCGAGGCCGTCCGCCTTGACGACAATGGGCGCGCCCACTTCCCGCAGGTAGGAGAGGGCGGGCTCCGGCTCGGTGAAGGTGCGATAAGCCGCGGTCGGGATGCCCCGGCGGGCGAGGAAGTCCTTGGTAAATGTCTTGGAACCCTCGATCTGCGCGGCCTTGCCGGTGGGGCCGAAGCAGGGCAGGTCGGCGGCCTGGAAGGCATCGACCACGCCCGCCACCAGTGGTACTTCAGGGCCTACGATGGTAAGTCCGATGGCATTTCGCCGGGCGTAGGCGACCAGTCCCGCGATGTCATCGGATGCGATATCCAGGTTTTGCACGCCCGACTCCATGGCGGTGCCGCCGTTTCCAGGCGCCACCAAGACCGCTTCCACCCGGGGCGACTGGGCCACCTTCCAGGCCAAGGCGTGTTCGCGCCCGCCATTACCGATGATCAGAACTTGCATGTCATTAATCTTCCCAAAAGAAACGACGAATCGCGCGATTCGTCGTTTTCTCTTCCGCATCCTGATCGACCATGGCAAGCGGTCAACGGCTAACTTAACGGCATTGACGCCCAAACCGGTCGCTGAGGCGGCCAAAAGATTTCCAGGTCGAGGCTCACGGCCTCGAACGGTGGTGCGGTAACCCGATCGGCATCGGCAAAACGGCCGGTCTCGATCCAGGTGCCGGCCTCGAATCGGTAGGCCTCCAGCGTGCGCTTAGCCGGATCGATCAGCCATATGTACCGCACCTCATAGTAGGCATACAGCGGCATCTTGATCTCACGATCCCTACCCGCCGTGGACGGAGACAAGATCTCGCAGATCCAGTCAGGAACCACCTCGAAGCGCTGATCTTCCGGAAAGTAGGGCATCCGCTCCCGTCGCCAACCGGCCAGATCCGGTACCGCCACCTCCACATTTCGCACGAAGTGGATCTCCGGTTCATCAATGATCCACCAGCCACCAGGGCCTTCGTTACCTTTACGAAAGGGGCCGATCAATTCAGCACCGAGCATAGAGCCGACGTTCACATGGGCTCCGGAAGGCCGCGGGTGAGTATGCAGCTGCCCATTCAGGATCTCCCCGGTCACCCCTTCAGGCAGGGCCTCCAGGGACTCGTAGAGGGTAGGTTGAAGTGCCGGTTGCATTTTCTTGTCCCCATCTCCCGAACGTACCTGCAAGCGTGACCTTCGCCGCTTCGGATTGGGAGCGACCGCAAACCAAAGCACCGTCGCCGCGCTGCGGGTGGAACACCGCCCCGGCGATTCCCGGCAAACACCGCGGCAATCATGGGCACCGCTTGGTTCCAAGCAGAGCGCCTCTTCTCCTGCTCCGTTGCATGCTAGGGGCAGCCTACCACGGATAGGCGTAGACCCCTGCATACATGAAATAGTGCCTCAGCAGGTAGCCGCCAGTGAGCACGAAGATGGACGCGGCAATGATGGGTACATGGCTGGTCCAACCCTTGATGACCCCTTTGAGCTCCAGGAAGAAGGGGACGATGAGACCGAATCCGATAAAGCCGATCAGCCAACCCATGTCGGTGAACAGAAGCTCCCACGACCGCAACGCCGATTCGGGTCCCCGCTGCAGATAGAAGAAGAAGGAGAAGATGATCACCAGCTCGACCGAGATCAGCACCAGGTCGATGCGCTCATAGAGTACCCGGATGTGATCGTCCTCCGCCTCGTGGAGGATGGTGTACATGATCAGCAGCAGGAAGGCCATGGCGGTGGAGAAGGCGGAGACCGTGAACAGCAGCGGGACCCCCGGATTCGCCCACAGGGCCACAGCCGGGAAGGACTGCAACAACAGGCCCGTATAGACAGCGATCCCCACTCCGTTGATGATCGCCAGCCAGCCGAAGAACTTGCGGTGTTTTTCCTCGATGTCGCCCAGCTTGACCACGAGGGACCAGTTCAGGATGCTCTTGAGCACCGGGGTTCTCTGGAGCAGGGGGGTCACCCGGGCATAGGGAATCGCGTAGAGCACGCCCCAGACCATCATCCAGAGGATGAATTGGGTACCCCAGGCGATCCAGGCCGTCGGCTGGTTGAACATGGCCAGGGGATTGAAGATATGGATCGCGGCCATGTGATCCAGCAAGTGCCAGAACAGTATGGCGGAGCCCAGAGACAGCAGCACGACCCCGGAACCCGCTCCCCAGAGCACCAGGTTGCGATGGGCCTTGAGATACATGTCGGTGAGGAAGGTCACCGCCAGAACCGCCGCGCCGAGTCCTCCGGTATACAGGTAGACGGCGAACCACCAGGTCCAGATATTCTGGGTCTCGTAGGTGATGTTGACTTCCATCTCTCAGCCCCTCCACTTCGTATCTTCAATGTAATAGACATTGGGCTTGGTGCCGATATGGGGCATCGGCGGCTGGGCCGCCCCGCTCGCGACCATCTGGGCAACCGGGTCGTTCGGGTTGTCCAGGTCGCCGAACATCCGCGACAAGCCCACGCAGGTCTCCACGCAGGCGGGCTTCTGCCCCTGCTCGACCAGGTGGTCGCAGAAGGAACACTTGTCCACGCTGGGACTGGTGCGGCGGTAATCCGAGCCGTAAAACTCCTTGCCCTGGTCGACGTCTGCGTAGGTGACATCGATCCGGGCGTCATAGGGACAGGCCAAGGCGCAGGCCTGGCAGCCCATGCACAGGTCCTCGTCGACCATGACGATACCGTTGGCCTTTTTGTAGGTCGCCCCGGTGGGACAGACGCTCATGCAGGGCGGGTTGTCACAGTGGTTGCACAGGCGCGGGAAGAAGCGGCGGCGCGCGGTGGCGCCCATCCCGCCCTCCTCGTCGTGGACATAGGTGCGCCACTTCTCGGCGTTCCACACGGGCGTCTGATTCTCCATGGCGCAGGCGGCCATGCAGGCGTTGCAGCCCACGCAGGTGTTGAGGTCGATGACCATTGCGTATTTCGTCATGTTTTATCTCTCCATCCCGATTCCCACAGGGGTCAGGCGCGGGCCACTTTGAGGGTGAATTCCTGGGATCTGAAGCCGGCCACCACGGGCTCGACCTGACGGGGGATGAGCTTGCCGATGGCGGTGCCGCCCCCGGCGGTCCGGGTCAAGGCCTTATTCTCCGCCCCGAAGGAGGAGTGGATGAACAGAGTGTCCTTGTGCACCAGGCGGGTGAGGTGGGCGCGGCCCATGACCTCCTGACCGGACGTGGTGTTGGTGAGCCGGATCGGGTCGCCGCTCCCGATGCCCAGCTTTCCGGCCCGCTCCGGATGGATCCAGACCCCATTGTAGATATCGCGCTTGATCTGGTTGATACCGAACAGCACCGGATTGTTGCTGTTGGTGGAGGCATGGGAGACGGTGGGGGTCTTACCGTAGGTGAAGAAGAACTCGTCTTCTCCCAACGACTTGCCGTCCGGCACCTCGGGGGCGATCCAGCCGGCCAGCACATGGAAGTTGTCCTGGGTGTGACCGTCGTCGCGCAGAGAACGCATCAGGGGGCTGAAGAACTCCACCCGGCCGCTGTCGGTGGGCACCGGCAGCTTACGCGGCATGGCCTGATGGGCAAGGATCTCGCGCTTATCCATCTCGGGGTAGACACCCTTCTCGCGCAGCACCTGGTCGATGTGCTCGGGAGTGGTCTTACCACGCTCGGCGTAGAGATCGAAGGACGCCTTACGGCAGGCGGCGGCGAAGGCCCCTTTCCCTTTCCTGTCTCGATGCGTCTTATTGGTCTCGGCATAGGCCTCCATGATGTCCTTGGCCTTCATCCCCGTGAGCTGCTCTATCGTCTGAATGAAACCTTCCTTGTTGCCGCTGATGATCTCGGTCAGATTGAGCAGGATGTCCGCCATCTCCTCGGTGTCGTAGAGAGGCTCGATGGCCGCGTAACGGGTGGTCAGGGCCAGGTCCTGATTCACGCCGTTGCCGTAGAGCGTGGGCTCGTCGCGCTCCAGGTAGGTGCTGTTGGGCAAGATCACATCCGCGTAGGGGACCGTGTCCGAAGGCAACACGTCCACGGCGATGACCAGCTCCACGTTCTCGTGGCTCAGGACCTCTTTCCAGTAGCTATCCGGATAATAATGACGCACCGGATTCGCGGCATTGATGATGAAGGCGCGGGTCTTGTAGGGTTCGCCCCGGAAATAGAGCTTACCCTGTACCGACTCGATCAGCCCGGTGTCGGACATTATCGGCAGGGCGACGCTGGGACGGCCGGCCGCCTTTTCCTGCTCGCTGAAGGCCCAGGACCAGCCGGGCCTGCCGTGCTTGAAGAATTGGTCGCCCTTGTTGGAGACCACATTGATGACCAGCTTGGCAAAACCCCAGCCGGCCATGGTCACCAAGGGCGCGCCCATCTCGTGGCCCTGGGCCATGGTGTGGTACATGTGGGCCGCCTTGTGGTGCAGCTCGCCAGAGTTCATCCAGCCGCCCACGCTGTCGATACCACCGGTGAGCGCCTGGATCATGGCCTGCACCCGGCGCAGCATCAGCACGTTGCCGTAGCGGGCGCCGTGCCAACCCGGATCCACGATGGCCGGTCGGGTGATGCCGAACTCGCGGGAGATGCGGGCGATGTCCGCGGCCGGCACGCCGGTGAGCTCCGCCGCCCACTCCGGGGTGTACTCGGCGAGCGCATCGAGCTGGGCCTCGAACACCGTCTGGACCGGCCTGCCGTCGACCTCGACGGGTTCCGACAGCTCGAGGGCGGGGAGGATGCTGTTGCCCTCGCTGTCCCTGAAATTGTTATTGCTGAATTTCTCCAGCACGCGGACATCGGCGGAGTTCTCCACCACTACCATGGGGCGGCCCTCCTCGTCCGCGACCATCCGCAGCTCGCCCTGGTCGTCCTTATAGGCGAGGAACGGCATGTTAGTGTAACGCTGGAGGAACTGGGCGTCATAGAGGTTCTCCTCCATCATGATCCGCATCAGGGCCAGCATGAAGGCCAGATCGGTCCCCGGACGGATCCGGACCCACTCGTCCGCCTTGGCCGCGGTCTCGGAGCAGCGCGGGTCGAGCACGACCACCTTGGCGCCGTTCTTGATGCCTTGCGCGAAGCGCACCATGCGGCAGGTGGAGACCGCCCCGATGGAGGCATTGTTGGCCACGAACAGGATGTACTTGGCGTTATCGAAATCCGGCAGGACCTCGTCGTGGATGTTGAAGTTGCCGGTAACCACATCCGTGCCCACGTGCCCGGTAGCCACGCAGTGTTGCATGGGCGCGGCGACGATATTGGGCACCTGATTGGCCATGGCGAAGGGCACGGCCCAGTTCATGTAGAAGACACACGAGGTCCAGCCGCCCACCATGGTCCATTCCCAGGGCTGGATCTTGGCCGCTTTCTGCTTATCGGCGATGTATTTCCAGGCCTCCTCCCAGCTCGCCTCGCGGAATTTGTACTCGCCGCGCTTACTGCCCTCGACCCGAATCAAGGGCGTCTTGAGGCGGTCCGTATCATAGGTCTGGCGGAAACCCGCCTGACCACGGGCACAGATCTTGCCGCGGTTGAGCGTGGAATTGGGGTTGCCGTCGATCTTGGCGATCCGCTTGTCGCCGTCCTTAGTGCGGGTGATGACCTTCAGGTTGCACAGCGACGAGCAGAAGTTGCAGATGCTATAGGTCACTTCCTCCTGCTCATCGTCCTTGGCGACGGCCTTGCCGACCATGCCGCCGAGGGGAGAAATGGGAGAGAGCAGGCTGAGCCCGGCGGTGCCATAACCGGTGGTTTTCAGGAACGCACGGCGGGAAAGGCGTGGTATCTTCCAACCCATGGGGGATCCTCCTTTCTGGTTGATGCTGCCCCGGTGCTATAACGACCGGGATCTTTATAAGGGACCAAAGCAGAAACCCTTCCGAGGGATTCGCCGGCCCGACGCTCATCTGCTCGGGTACCCTGCCGTCCATTGGTGAACGGCAGGGTACGCACAGGCAAACACGGCATTTCGAGCGTCTTCATTTTTATTACGGACGGTGAGGCATCCTGGTTCCGCACAGCTTCCGAGGTATCCACGCGTGCCCTGGTTACGGCATCCCGGGGCGATCGGAGACTGGCTCCGACGCGTGCAAGAATATTAATCTATGTTATTTGTAGGCCTTAAGTCACTGACCAGCGTCAATAGATCGGCTGTCTTGCGAGAATGAATCCTCCTGGCATCTGAGAACGCCCCCTCGTACCTGGTTTCGATTGATGGAGACCTTGAAAAATCCCATGCTCAATACTTTTCATGGCGATGCTCATAAATCGCGCTTTTCGAATGCCTTGATTATCATGGAGTTACGCACACGGACATAATGGGGCTTCCTTGTTCTGCAAAGACACCTTGAATTTTTCAAGGTGTCCTGATACTGCTGGTTCATAGTATCTGCCGGCTAGCATGCTTGGCTCACCCGCTCCAGTGCGTGAACCAGCAATATCTATCGAAGCTATGTATGAGCACATAGTTTCATCCTATTTTACAGTCCCATGCGGTTCGAACAGACAGGCAACGATTGCTCCACCCTGCTGAGCCGATTGGGAGGAAACCGCGAGATGGGCGACTCACAAAAATATCCGTGTGTGGAGACGCACGTGCAGGTAATCCGCCGGCTCGCCGACGGTGAGCTCCACTCCGGCGCAGACCTGGCGCGGGCCCTGGGCATCAGCCGAACGGCGGTCTGGAAGGCAGTACACAAGGTGGGTGAGATGCTGGGTCTGGAAGTCCGCTCGGTGCGCGGGCGCGGCTATCGCCTGGCGGCGCCCCTGGAGCTGCTCGATGCCGAACGCATCCTGGCCGCGATCCCGCATCAGGCCCGGCACCGGATCGAGCGGTTGGAGGTCTACGACGATATCGACTCGACCAACAGCCACCTGATGCGCGAGGCGCAACAGGGCGCGCCGTCGGGCACCCTGTGTCTCGCCGAACGCCAGCGGGCCGGACGCGGGAGGCGCGGCAGGACCTGGATCTCCCCCTTCGGCACCAACATCTACCTCTCCCTGCTGTGGCGCTACCCCTTCGGACCGGCGGTACTCGGCGGCCTGAGTCTGGCCGCGGGCACCGCGGTAGCCGGCGTCCTGGAGGCGGAAGGCGTACCCGACATCGGCCTCAAGTGGCCCAACGACGTCCTGTGGCGCCGCCGTAAGCTCGCGGGCCTGCTCCTGGAAGTGGCGGGCGAGGCCCAAGGCCCGAGCCTAGTGGTACTCGGCTTGGGGTTGAACACCCGTCTTCCCGCGACCCAGGCCGCCGCGATCGATCAACCCTGGGCGGACCTGGATTCCGTCGCCGGGCTCGACACCATCGGCCGCAACCGGCTCGCGGCCCGACTGGCGGAACGCCTCACCGCCGCCATGGTGGGTTACGGCAGCGATGGGCTCGGCCCCTTCCTCCCGGAGTGGGAGCGTTTCGACCGCTACCGCGGCGAACCGGTCGAAATCCACCTGGCCGACCAGCGCTTTTCAGGCATCCATGCCGGGGTGACATCCCAAGGCGCCCTGTGCCTGGACATGGACGGCAACATCCGGACTTTCCAGGCCGGTGAAGTCAGCCTGCGGCCCAATGCTATCAAGTAAGCCTCGAAGCCCCGCTCCCGGCAAGGGTGTCGCAAAAGTAGCGCTGGCGTCTCGCCTGCATGGTTTGGGTAGGCCACCCCTTTCTCGTTCCCACGCGCTGCGTGGGAACCTGGAAGCTCCGCGCCGCGGAGAGCATCAGGCCGGTGTCACCATTCGCACACACGACGGGAATCAAACCTGCCAGCTGTCCGGCGTTATCCGGTGCGGCCCGGAAGGCGTCTGCTCTGACCCTTACCGACAGCTGGTCATGGGGTCCGTAAGCCGCCCGGAAGACGGCGGTCCCAGCCGGCCCGGGACCGCCGCATCCTGTCGGCCCCTGGGACTACCGACATTTCGTTGGCCTTTCCGGCTATCAGGTAAAACCTGCAATGCCGAGTTGCCGATCCAACTGGTCATCAGTCAAGCTTACCACGCGAATCTTCACGATATGGATTCGCGCCGATTCACGCGATTCGTCGTTTCTGTGAAAATCTCAGTAATCTGCGGACACAAAAGACAATGTGACCTTTATGGACCTCCTCATCGACATCGGCAACACCAATCTCAAGTGGACCCGCGGTGAATCCGGCTCGCTGGAAGCGATGCGGACCGTCCGCCACCATGGCAGTCTCCCGATCGACCTGCACGCGGCCTGGGAACAGCTGACACCCCCGAGGCGAATCCTCGTCGGCAACGTCGGCGGTGCCGAGATGGCCAGGGCCCTGGAACGGGTCTGTCGTTCCTACTGGGACCGAGATCCCCTGTTCGCCACCCCCGAACCGCAGGCCCATGGCGTCACCATCGCCTATGAATGCCCGGAGCGGCTCGGCGTCGACCGCTGGCTAGCCCTGATTGCCGCCCATCGGATCTGCCAAGGCCCGATCCTCGTCATCAACGCGGGTACCGCCATCACCTACGACCTGCTGCTCGGGGATGGCAGCCATCTGGGTGGGCTCATCACGCCGGGAATCGAGATGATGCGCGATAGGTTAATCGCCGGCACCCGGATCCCTCGCGCCGAGCCGGAAGAGCTCGCGGTCCCCTGGACCACGGATACGGGTGCCGCCATTGCCGTAGGCTCGATCCAGGCCCCGGCCGCGCTGGCCGAACGGCTATTCCACCGGCTGACCGAACAGGCCGGTAAGCCACCCCAGTGCATCCTCTCGGGGGGCGATGCGGAACGCCTGATCCCCGCCCTGCACCTCCCGCTTCGACACAGACCCGACCTCGTGCTCCAGGGCCTGGCCCTGCTAGTGTAGGATTCAGTTGTCGGTTGTTAGTTGTCAGGGGCGGTCCCTGTAGGGTGGGCTGTGCCCACCGACCGGGCTTCGGTCACCAGCGACCAGTGGCCGGACTCCAGCGCATCGATGCGGTTCGCGGCCTGCCTGTGCCTTCTGTCTGCCGTACCGGCCTGTCTGCGTGCCTGCCTGTGCGTCCCTGGGGCAGTAGGCAGGCGCTCACCACACCATCGATGCAGTAGGAAATGACAACCGATAGCCGGCGACTACAAACCGGAAACGACGCGTCAGTGCAAAGAAATCGATACGCGCCTGCCCCGTGTCCTGGTAGTCCGAACCATTGTGTCGTCTTCCGGGTTCCCATAGAATCGAGGCATCGGTGCCGTTTCCACGGGCGGCTTCGAAGGGTGCGCCTCGACCCATCGCTGCACGAGCAGGCGAGGCCGGCCGGATGTAGATGTAGACGCATCGCGCCTCGGATCATGCTGGCGTAGCTCAGTTGGTAGAGCAGCTGATTTGTAATCAGCCGGTCGTAGGTTCGAATCCTATCGCCAGCTCCAACAAAACCAAGGGGTTACGAGAAATCGTAACCCCTCTTTTTTTGCCCATTATACACACATGGCGTACTTCTGAACGAGAAAGCGCGCTGCCGTGAAGCTGCATTGGCCACGGTGATCGGCGCGCCGTCACCCGACACCGGGTGGCCGTCGTGTCGCCCTGTCCTTACCCGACCTATGGGTTTCGGAGAAAGGGTTGGAGCGGGTTAGGGTGAGGGGGGACCAGTGGCTTTGGAGGCTGTCCGAAAAAAGGCTGTAGGCCGGGGTCGGGAGTAGGCTGGAATGAAAGAAACCTTGAAAGCAGGCATCAAAATGGCATCGAGCTTATCTCGAAGGGAACCCACCAACGCTTTGTCATCATTAAAGAGAAATTCGATTCGAAAGCCGAAGAGAAAAGAAAATTCTCACCTGCGAATGGTCGCTGAATGGTAGTGGTCAAGGTCTGAATGGAAACAGCGCCACTCGCAGTGTGTTGGGCATGCCACAAGTAGCACCCCCTCTCTCTCTCCGAGGACAATGCCATTAACCTGGTTCCGTGTCAGGCCCCGTGTGATTATATGGGCACCTTGAAAAATTCAAGGTGCCCTATAGCAATCACCCACCATGAACATCCAGTTGCACAAGAACGCCCGTACCACACCGGCCATCCGCCTGGAATTACAGTCTCAGCCCGAGTCGGTGAGCGACCGGGAACTGGCCGAGGCTT
>Ga0049105_1000070_pt1 | contig 20796 bp, 7 predicted proteins | sample WorMetvaBAHAMAS1_FD_61260 | JGI IMG/M metagenome (GOLD analysis project Ga0049105, IMG submission 61260) | Worm MetaG Olavius vacuus BAHAMAS.1 | ecosystem: Host-associated > Annelida > Digestive system > Unclassified | place: Germany: Marburg | collected 2013-04-09
CATACTGGTCGCGTGTCTTGGACGACCCTATTTAGTTTGTTCTGATTTTTGTTGTGTCTTACTGTTTGTTTGTTTTCTGTGTTTTCTGTGTTTGGCTGCCAATTTGGTGAAATAAAGCTGAGTGATAATGTATGTGTGAATACACAGAGCTTCAAGTGTCACTCGAAAGTAACGAGTGACTTTGTGTTCGTCGGCTCATCAAGTCTGATAGCAACCGCTGGACACTCGGCTGACAACAGAAATGTGTGTTTGTGGGACACGCTGCTTCCTCAGAGACGTTCTCTCGTTCAAGGTCTGATTAACCACAATTCTCCAACTTTGGTGATGTCTCACTGATATTTATAACCTAAAGAAGCTGAAATGCTGATATGCTGACATGCTGTGCTGTACTGTGTTAATGTATTTGAAACTACTGTGTTAGGATGTGTCAAATTTGGCATTCATTTATTTTCAAATGAGGCTTAAGGCACATACATGGAATATTCATGCTACAGAATGAGCAGCCAGTGTTGTGGATGCGAGCACATGTTAAGACCAAATCTACGTTTGTCTAATAAGATATTATGTCCATTAAAGAAGTTGTCTAGTGCTCGATTTTTGTGTAATTGTAATTCTGAAGTTCTGTAATTGTAGTTCTGCAAGTGGATTGCATAGGCACTCGGTCACAAGACTAGTGCAGTGTAACGTTGTTAAAAGCAAATTTAAAAGTGTTATTTTCAACTGTCATTTGAAATTAGCTGCACTGTCAAATGACAACCATCTTCCAGGTAAAGAGTTTCAAATGGTGCTGCTACATGGAAAGTCTGCTTGTACCAGTCATGGACCGTCCAAATAGTAGAACAAAGCGTGGAGCCAAGGATAACCTCAGCAGTTGGTTGTTACACTGTAATTGAACTAGCGAAGAAGATTAATATAATATATAGCATTGTCTGCACACAGCGGTACTTAGTTGGTTGTAGTTGTGTATGTTATGTGTGCTACAGCATTCCAGTGTCACCCGGACGGCTGCCCAATGGTCCTGTACGCTCCGCAACATCAGGTGCTGATCAGCGGCGGGAAGAAAGGAGAAATCTGCATCTTTGACGTGCGGCAGAGACAGCTGCGGCAAACGTTTCAGGCGCATGAGACAAACGTTGCAATCAGATGCTTGGCACTAGACAGCGGCACTGGTGCCGAGGAGTGCTTTGTGACCGGCAGCTCAGATGGTGATATCAAGGTCTGTTAGTAAATCAGTTGGTTTATTCAATAACAGGCTCGAGGCGCATGAGTACAGAGTCAGTAAAGAACAAGCAGGCAATGGCCTGTGAGGCTCAGCAGGCAGCACAGCAAGATGACCAAGCAAGATAAGCAAGATGACCTATAAAACCAGTAAACCAGGTCGGACTGATCTAGTTTTGGGTTTTTAATTTGAGTTCATCAGTAGGTCTGTACATGCAGGATCACAAGTCACTGCGTTTTGCAGTTATGATTTGTGCCGTCCTGGTTAACACACAGACAGACAGACAGACAGTTTTTGACTGGTTATACATTTGCCCAGACAGCTGAGCTAAATGTGACTGTGAACAACTGAATGTCAGTATAGCAACAGCTGGCATACATACATCAAATTTCGCCATCTCTTATGTGGTCTCGAGGTAAAAGTAATCAGAATTTAAAAAAAAACAGAAATCAGTGATTTAAAGCTTTCAAGCACACCACTTTGTAAAGAGAAATGGCAAACGTGCAGATAATAGCAGGAGATAGATTATATGTGTATCATGTGACACAAACAAGGGAGAAGCACTGGGACATCTAAAACTCTAAATGCATCCTTGTAGGCAAACTGTATTCTTTTGGAATGGTACCAAAGAATGTTTTATCATTGTCTGATTTATAAATATTTCATATATATCATTGCCACTTGACAACACCTGTTCTTCCCAGCTTCTTGGTTTCTTTTTCAGTTAGTAAGTGCATGTCTGTCTGTGTTATCTGGAATTCTGTGAAAATGTACGGAACTGATAACGGATGTCAATGTGTACATAAGTGTTGTTTTATATGCACGTTTTATATTTAGATTTTGCACAACTTCTTTACTATGCGCTTACGTACGTAAGTGTTGTTTTATATCTACTCAAAGCCACTGCTTTGTCTCTGTCTTGTTTCAGAAACAGTTAAAAACTTTTCTTTCCTCCTCTTCAGCGCTAGCACATTTAGTGCGCTAGAGGTCATCCCATGATAACGTGCTATATAAATTTTCACTTTGTTATCATATAAAATTTTAGACATATTTGTATATTTTTATATGTTAGATGTGTTATAGAAACTGCCATCTTTTGGTGCCAGTTCGGTGTCTTTGAATTGATTGGACAGTGACTTGCGTGGCTTGTTCTGGACTGTATAAAAAACTGGTGGTTTTTGTTGTTGAGCCAGATCTTTGTGTCATGTTATGTGCATTGATAATTAGTTTTGTGTTCTGCTAATTCAGGTCTGGAGTTTGGCTGTGCACAACTTGATGTACTCATTTCCGGGTGAGCACGCCAAGGGTTCGTCGTCGCTGTTCCGTTCGGCAGGCAGTGGAGTGTCACAGCTGTATCTTAGCCCACATGGTCATCTCTTCTCATGCGGCGCCGACGGCTCATTGAAAGTCCGACAGCTGCTACACCGGCACCACGCCCAGCCTGCAGCTAGTTCCCAGACTACGTCCAGCCGGTAGTGACAGACGGTTGTTCCAGTATTAACCAGGACGGTTGTGAGAAAGCCATCCTGCATTCCCAGAACAACTTGTGTCTTGTTGAGAGTTAGTGTGCAATGTTGTCTAGTAGATACCTGACGAATGTTGAGGGAATACCAGTGCCATTTAGCATGGTCTGTCTGGTGTTATTATATTTTAGCAAGTATTGTTTACTTGTCGTGAAACTAGAGAATAGATTGTTCGTCGCCGAATTATGTGTAGATTACGGTTATGTCATTGAATATTGTAAGTAAGATTACTATTGATGTGATTATTATTATTATCATTATTTAGCTAGGAAAGAAAAGTAGCTGTTGTATATTGTGTGTTCTGACTGATTGTAAAGATGTGTTGTATTGATGTGCAAATCTACAAGAATGATAGCGGATGTCGATGTTTACTTCCTACAGTTTGTTCTGCTTCTGTTTGTTGGCTGTGAAGTCGTGAGTGGAATGGCAAGCTGTGATATTACGTAGAACTGTGCTGACTTCAGACCTGGTTCTGTCACGTCGACTGCTGCTGCTACATCAGAGCCATTCAAAATGTTGAGTTATTGTCCGGTTTATATGCCTTTGTCGGTGATTTTCCTCGGAAGGCATTCTGCTATTGGGTTGCTTGTGCATGTGTGCATTTGTGCGTGGTCGTATATTAAAAGTTTGTGAGCTCAGTATCTTATTAACTGCTTGCGAGAATTTCACCAACACCACATTTACAGCTGCGGTGCAGTCAGAGACGAAGATGAACTGATTAGTCTTTGTAGTCAAAGGTCCAGGTCACAACAAGACCAAATGTCACAAATCACCAGCCTACTTTTCTGGAGTTACTCTAAATTAGGCTACAGTGCGGACACTAAACTAAGGGCATCAAAGTGTAAGCACAATGTAGCTGCTGCAGCCTTCAACGGCAAACTGTCAGCCTGTATGGCTTTGATGCAAAGTTGCATTTATAACAGGTGAGTGCAACTTTGCATCAAAGGCATACAGGTTGACAGTTTGCCGTTGAAGGCTGCAGCAGCTACATTGTGCTTACACTTTGATGCCCTTAGTTTAGTGTCCGCACTGTAGCCTAATTTGGAGTAACTCCAGAAAAGTAGGCTCGTTAGACAAAAACCAAAGTACTGTTAGTATTACTTCGTGGGAGTCACACTTAACGTGTTTTTACACTTGCATATGACTTGTGTATTAGCAGCAACATCAGGGCTGGTACAGCAGTATTCAGCAGATGACAGGTGCCAGTGTTGTGGCAGATTTCAGTGTACCTCTAATGTAGTTCATTTGTGGGAGGTTATTGGCTGCAAAGATGCCAAGTAGTCGAGATTGTACTGCAGATGTGTGTGACACATTGCTGGGCGTCAGAAGTTGGCAGACTGGTCGCCTTTTGTCGTTGATGTGATTGATGTGATTGACATGTATAGAAGCAAGTTACTGTGTGGAATGTCCTGTTACATGCCTGAACCGTATCCGACTGATACACACTTCTAACACAGACTGCATGAAGTTCACAGTTGCCAGAGAAGTTTATTTCCTGATCTGCACAGTTGTTAGAACTCGAGGTCTTCATTAGAAGACATAGTTTTATTGTAACTGCTTGCAGGTATACTACCTTATTATTTAACCAGCCACCTCCGGTTAACTCAACCTGTAACATTACCAGTCAAGGGTAGATACTGGTGATGGCCACTGCTGGGGAAGAAAGGGCAGTTCTCCATGACTGCTGGCATATGGACCTAGTCGTTTGAAGGTGCTGGCTGTTAATTGAGCTGGCCATGTGATCGGGTCATATGCTAGATGTATTTGGTTTTATCCTCGCCCATTCAAAACAACGTACGGTATATGCTGCCTTGCAAGGGACCTTGTCGATGTGAAGTAGGTTGCTACCATGCTGGTTTTATTAGTACATATTGACTTGCATCATCGGACAGAGTATTGTAAGCACACTGTCATCTTTACATCACTCTGGCATTACCGTGCTGGCATGTCATTGCCTAGAAGTCTTACCTCACAAAGTAGGTCTGTCTGGAGGTAAGAGGGGAGATTATCAGAACTGGTTTGTGTAGTATTGTGTACTGAAGCTGTGCAGTCATAAGCACACTTAGATGAGCAGTTCTTACAGTTCTCTGGATTGGGTTTCATCATACTTGGCTCATTTCACTGTGCATAGATTCATTTATTTGTGTTTATCTGTGTGTATTTTATGTGTTTTTGTTTCATACTGCATAGTTGTTGTATTATTGTGAGCACGGTGGAGTGTACCTGATGGGATTGAAGCCTGATCCTTAGAACCTATCTTCCTTCAGTGCTTTGACACTGTTGGTTGGGTTATTTGACACGTAAGAACCTGTCCCCAATATGACCTATAATGTGTTTGATGGAACGTTAAACCTTGCTCAATCAATCAATCACAAAGTAGCATGGTGTCATTTGTGAATCAAACGTAGCAGGTAATTTTTATTGTCATTGATCTCAGCGTCTGGTTGCCGCCTTCAGTGTGAGAGCGTGGTTTTATTGTTTATAAGGACAGCAATAATGATTGTGCAGTGTGGATCTGGAGGGCTTTAATGTGAGTGATGGGGATGATGCTGTACAGTTGAACATTAAGGCTGTAGTTAGGCATTTCATCCAGTCACTGCTACGCTGTCTGTTTTGCACCTCCGCAGTACTTGAGTGATAAAATATTTATTCACTTAAACCTTATTTATTCACTCAGATTTTGGTAATCTTTTAGTTTAGGGTGTCATATCCACTACGGTAAGTAAGTAAGTTTATTAATGTTGTATCGTATAACAATGCTAGATTTCAAAAACTATGAGCTAAACTAAACAGGAAACATACAATCAGTTAGGACTCAAACAAGTTCGTCGTAAGAATTTTCGTAAATCGGCCCCAGTTTGCTCGTGTTGTGGTTAGTTTTTGTGTAGTTCTTCTTGGTTATTGTGAGTTTGGCTGTCCATACCAGTGCATCCCTGAACTGACCCGTTACGTGTGGACGTAAACTGCTCATTCATTCGCTGGTACAGTTCAAGTCGGTGAGAGTCTGCTCTGTGAGTTGTATGCTTGCTTGTGATCTATAACAGTGCATGCTTGTTGCAGTACTTTGTGCTGTGCTGACATCCAATACTAGACAGTAATACTACTGCAGCTGCTGCTTCAGTGAGTGTGTGATCGTAAATCTTTCCTATGTCTTGTGGTTGCGTACCTGTTCTGGATATTTTGTGGAACGTAATTCCGCGATTACGAATTGCAGTCTTGTGTGCACTGTCAGCATTAGCAACAGTTCTTCATCAAATGCGTTCCACTCTATGTGTTACATTTGTAGATTCTGTGTAATTGTCGTCATTCCCCCCCCCCAAAAGTGTGCAGTAGGATATGGAACGGACATGATGTAGCCTGTTTTAGCTAATTAACAGTCTGTAGTGTGCTAAGAAGGGCTCGTTGCATTGCATCGTCAGTAAATTGAAATAGAGCAAGATGGATGAGCAGTCGAACAGCAAACGTCTTGAGTGGAGTGAAATGTGCTTTTGAATGGACGTGACCAAAGAATAAGAAGCTCTTTCATCAAACTTTGTATGAAGACGTGTAGTTAGATATGTAGTTAGTTGGATTGGTTTGAATGATGATACAATGTCTCTTGGCGTGTGTAGAAATAGTGGCGTATGAGACTGTGTTTAACTAAGTTCAGTTGTATGTTGTAGTCATTTGTTGTGATACATTGACATGCTTTCTGTTCTGGCAGTGTCTACACACTGTCAAGAAACAGTTTCACGTAAAATAGCATTAACAGCATTCAAGTTCGAGTTGGATCAGTATCTTCACAATTTAATTTAAATACTGATCATGTCTCCTTGTCGGCATCTGTTTGCTGGAGAGTACTATAGCACGGTTTACACTAAACCACTGAAAGATATCATTGACCTGGTATGTACCTGTCACCAGCACTACAGTGATGAAGGCACGGTGAACCCTAGTTGTCTTTACGAGTGCACAAAACCTTAAAGGATTGGGCTAACCCCCTTGAGGGGTGATCTTCCATACTGCTGCTGATTTACTGAACTGAAAAGGCCAGCCAAAATAGATTTCAGTGTTAAATTTCAAAAAATTTTCTGGGAGTTATGAGGTATCTGCATGCCTCTCTTAGACCCACCGAGTTCCAACTGCGAACCCCATGGTGTCTGGTAACTGTTATCGCTGTTGTGCAACCGAACATTCCAGTGACCGTCTTTGGGATGTTATCTAGTTCTGTTGATCTGTGTGTGTCTGTGTGCTCATTGTACAAAGCTGTCATTTCTCGGTAGTGTCATCGTCGGTAGATAGCCTATATCATGTGTATCGTTTGACAAAAGCTGCGTCTACAACCTGTGCTCATTGCGCGTTCTCTCTTGAACTGTATTTATACACAGTGTTTCACTGAAAGCAAGCCCTTGTGTTTTCTTTCATATCTCCTAGGAAAATGAATGTATTTGCTGAAAAATTTCAAAAAATCTGTATTTACTCCGCTTCATTTACTGAAATTTGCATTTTCTTAGGAGATATAGAAGAAAACAAAAGGGGTGATTTTTATGAAACACCCTGTAGTTATAAGTCAACAAATAAATTTCCTTCACTACTGTCTGCTGCGGCGCGTAGTGACTAGTGACATGTTTTTAGGCACCGTGTATGAATTTTTCTTATCTAAGCAAATGTAGGCCTACAAAATAGATGTACATGAAAATATGGGAAAAAATCCTTACTGCCAACTCTAGCTATCAACTAACATAGCAAAACAGTTATTTACACTTCTGCATATTGTCCAGTTCATACAAATCTTAACCGTGTTCGACGTACATTTCTCAGTGTCTCCAAAGAAATTGATGTATATTCTGTTAGTGGGTTGACTTGAGAGTTATTTGCAGAAACATTGCCATTTAGAGCCTTAATCAAATGCCTTCACAAGCATTCTGACAGTAATATTCCATATGCTGTTTTCTGATATTAAAAAGTTGTCATCAAGACCTAATCATGCATTTTCGCTTGCTGGTCTTATAATGCTGATTATGGTACACTGCCTGCTCATCACTATGTACACAGTGAGTCGAGAAAAACTGTACCATTATACAATCGTTTAGAACTCTGGCAAATGTCGGCTGATTTTCATAATACTTTCACCCGTGTATTCTGTAAGAAATTTGCAGGAAAGCTCATGCCAACATTTCCCACCAGGCCACCACACCTTAAATGTGTAACTGCGCTACCTTGTGAAACTTATAATTTAAAATTCATCCATTTTCGGTTATAGCTTTTATAAACCCTACCTGAAATAAATGTTTTGCCTACTTATGTAATCAAAGTGCAGTGGGTTACCGTTCTGAGCATTTCTGGTTTATACAGCCACACGCAAAAATCAGAATAATGACGTCTATGCGTCGGTGCGACAAGAAACTTATTGCACTAAAGTGACTACTGCGGACACATTCAACCTTCAGAAAGTTGATGGTGTGAATGGGTGTGTTCCACGATGGGGTTAATTGACCAGATATTCATCAATGCTGGAGTGTCATCAATGGCGTATACTACCGTGACATGCTTCTGACTTGAGAGCTACTGCGGCTGCCTGCAGTGCACGAGATTTGTGCTGTATTCTTTATATTCCAACAATGCAATGCTCCTGCTGCTGCTCACCGAGTGCGAGACGATCTGGAACAGCAGACACCTGCGTTCATTTCATCATACCTTTGGCCAGATCTGAACAGACTTGACCCTTTACCACAAAATATGGGCAGAACTGCAGCAACGGGTCTACCAAGTTCATGATGTCGATGAACTGCAGCACTTATCAATGTCTGGCATGGTTTTGAGCAGTGTAATTAATGACAGTTGAGACGCAACGTCTGTGTGGGTATTCGTGTAAAATAAGTAAATTTTAAGCATTTAACACCATACGATGCATATGTTATTTTGCATATCTTATTTGTTTAATGTTAATTTTGTCAAGAGATTGTGCTACTGCAGAATTTCGCCCAATTTTGGTCTTTTGTATTTGGTACGAACATTACAGACGACAGACAGAGGACAGAAAATTTTACCACAAACGTTAACTTTGCACGAAGTGCCACTTAAATTTCGTAAGTCATCCAGATTCGATTTGGTGGAGGTCTGTATTCTTAGTGCTGTTGTTTCTTGCTGCATCAACAGCACTAGGTTTTAATGTAGTTAAACGATTATGTCCACCGCATAAATTCTGGTTTGTACTTGCTTGGGATAATGCCACTATGCATACACTGAAGCATATTCATGAACAGATGAGAACCGCTTGTTAATAGGAAAACGTTTAATGCAAAGTGCCACTTAGAACACAACAGTGAAGGCATATAAACCAGTGCAGACTGAGACAACATCGACAGCTTAATTATGTATCACATGCACATATTACCGACATTTACAACACAAACTGTCCATTGTCCTCACAAACATTAATTAGAATTTACAGCAACAGCACATCTGAAATAAAACTGGAGAGCACCCAAAAGTCTAAACCCATCCAAGGCTGGCCACACTATGCACACTTAATGAAAGGAATTTTCAACGTTAATTGTCCCTCACAAACACTAATTTTTAGAGTTAGAGAATTTACAGCATGAAAGTCGAAATAAAACTAGAAAGCACTCATGATAGTCTAAACCTCTGCCACAGCTGAACATACGATGCACATACTGCTATCAAAGCCAGCCTCATGCTAATATACACGCAAAATAATTCAGAATAAACAAGTGCTGCAGTTACAAAACTCATGCGTGCGTAAATAGACGTAAAAGCTTTGTCATGTATGTTACAAAAAGTCAGTGAAAACTTACAATAATGACAAAACAGCGAACAAAACGAATACCACATAGAAATGTTTACTAGAATCTTAATTCAATTGACACAGTGCACGAACACACACACGCAATCCAATCACCATTTTTCTGCATGTCGCGACAAGGCAAGTAGACTTGACATCTCGGCTACTCCATCAGCACCATAACTATTTGTTTGACTAATTGAGCAGTGCAGATGCAAAGCGCAAAGACACTGCAATGTACGTAGAAATACTAACTGCAAAAACATCAGATTAGTTTACACTATTATATGCCTAATATTAATACAGCCCAAACATGAGTAATAGACAGTCTGATGTTCAATATCGTGTTATCTACAGCAAGCACAGCATATAGAAGTAATACGTTGTATACGGTGGTCGTAGTCGGCTGGTTCAGAATTCAAGGCGGAAAGCCCTACACTGGTTCTCTGAATCCATTCCAGTACCAGCACCTTGAAGTTGGATCACGCACTGGCTAGCAACTGGTGCCACTTCGATGCGAAGTCTTTGCAGCTCGGCAGCACTGTACTGTTTCCATGCTAATAACGCCGTCGACTCGTACGTTGGGATGATAGTTGTCGCTGATGTAGGCTCGTTCAACTTGTTATCATTAAGGTGCGCCTTTCTGCCCTCAATGATCGCCTCCAGCAGCTTGCGACTTGGCTCGGCGCATGTCAAAACGTAGTGACTGGCACACACGCGTCGAAAGAACTCGGCATCGACCAACTCGTTGCCTTGTGTTGGAACGTATGCTACCTCGAAATAGAGACATTTCTTTGACTGGGCAGCAGACGCTGCTGCTGGCCGAGTGCTGGCAGCCACTGATTTCGTTGTTGGTGGCTGGAAAACGTCACCAGTTATAACAGTTAATCATCAAGCTTGGCAGCATATCCACTATAAACAATTCTTTCAACAGACTGAAACCTACCAACAGGCTCCGCCGAGATTTCAAGTACGTTAGCATTTAAGCTGATATATTAGAGAAGCACTGGGTCTCGATCTTGAAGTACGGGTTCTTAAGACCCAACTTAAAAGATTTGTCTCTAGAAAATCTGGGAAGGTCTCATCTAAACAGACAAGATGCTCAGCTATCGCAGAGAGACCGCGCTGCAGGGTGCGTTATAGTTTTCACCAAAAGTAGAAGACTGGAACTGGGAGACAATATTTTACGGACATTATAGGTCTAGCTTCAACCACTGTGATATAATCGGCCTGAAAATCTGTCGAATTCCGTGAAAAAACGAAAAATAAGGGCTATTACGGCGTTCAAGGTCATCGAGGTCGGTACCAATCGAAAGCCTGTATGCGATTTCCTATTAGTGATTAACAGTAACTGACATCCTATCTCGTACCGTTTCGGAGTTATCGTAGCTTATTGTTGAAATTTCGCTCTAACGCGGTCACTTTGACTCAAAATTTCAGGTAGAACGGGTCGCCCCCACCAATCATTTTTGCACGGTTAGTTAGGTCAATGAATGCCTTACAACTTTGCCACTGACAGTTTTCACACAAAGAAACTTTGTAGCAGACTTTCTTCAAGCGAAGTCCGATTTTTTAAGGAAATCGGCCGTTTTGCGTTTTTCAGACCCCCTTTGGGGGACTTAGGGGCAACGTACGACGATCATCTTAGGCTCATTGGAAAGCGCGTAGTGGACTTCCTATTAGCATTAATTGAACTTCTTTCGCTAGGTGTTACGGCCAACGATTATCGGTTCAAAATCGGCGATTTTTCTCCAACGGGGGCCGGTTGACCCAAAATTTCAGGTAGAAGGGCCGCCCCCCACCAACCATTCTTCTTCTCAGATAACTACGCTAAATGTTCTTTCACATGGTATATAAATCTGGACAGATCTTTCTACCGTTTTGTCACAATCCACGCGTGTGACAGACTGACGGACGGACAGAGGGACGGACAGACAGACAGACAGAATTCTCATCGCTAGACCGCGTCTGCGTTGGATGCACCGCGGTAAAAACTAAATGCATCATCTTTAAATCGGAAATTTAATCTCACAAGCTTATGTTCAACTGCAGGAGTTCAACAAAGTTAGCAATAAGCAAAGTGTACATAGTACTGCATGCCATTCAAGCAGTTTATACCATCAACTTGTCAAATTCTGGTATTAAGCCTTTCAGGTATTATTCTCTGTTTAAGTTAACTTGTAGGGATTACACTGTATGGGATTACACGGTATGTTTAGTCAAGTAGATGGTTCGAAGTTCAAGTTAGCGTACTTGTTCATGAATTGAATGTCGTCCTATTTCAATCTTATTTCTGTTAAACAAAATCAAGACATTGAAGCAAATGTTTCGTAACGTACTGTAGTTACCGTGTGGACTGTGGAGTCACTTAATAAATTATACATGATTACATGTATTTTTCCATTTTTTTCAGGTGGGCGTGTTTAACAGTAACACCCAAAACACTCCACCAGTTCGGCCTTGGCTGTCCCATGCACTAAGCTTCTATGTTCCAACAATAGATTGCTAACCTCACTCACCAGACTGAATATACTCACTGTAATTTTTGTGCTGCCATACCGTCGTAACTTCAGAGGTCACTGGTCACAGATTATAGAGGTCACTGTCAAACCCTTTTGTCTATATGAGAAGTTAGTCTCAAGCATGAGTGCTATTACCGGTAATTTTGACACAAATTATTTTACACAACCCGGGAAATGAACCAAGACTATGTTTGTAACTTGTTCCAAGTCCAGTGTGCACCGTGTTAAACCTATAGTAACTCGGTTCACTTAGCCTACATTTAAAACTAGCAAACCTTAGGATTTGAAAATAGCAGTACTCAAATTCTATGAGAAAATTACTTGATTAATACATGTCCATAAATTCCTACCTTATTGCCATCGGTAGCTGAAACATTAGACCTCCTTGCTGCTGGGCGTTCTGCTGTCTTGCCAGGTTTTGCAGATGTGCGACCATTTCGACCATCGGATAAGTCGCGTGCAGCCCCAGTCTTGCTGGACGACGCGGACTTTGCAGTGTTTGGTGCTAACAGTGATGTATGTTGCTTTGATCCATGTGCACCAGAATCCTTGCTTTCATGCTTCTTTCCACCATCTTTGCTCTCATTGAGTGGGGCTGGAAGACCCATCGGAGGACCCCAGCTCTCTATTGGATCAAAAGGTTCTGGCACGGCACTAGGACTGGAGCTTTCCTTGTGTGGCTGTTCACCATCATCACCCTGTCCATTGTCATCGGTACCAGCAGCCGAGCCTGATGCAGCAACTGGAAGTTCCATATCAGACAAGTGATCTGCATCTTCTGTCAGCTGAATCTGAGGTTCGGTGTAATAAAACGACGTCTGTTCACCCTCACGACGATTATCTTCTGGTGCAGACTGTTCCACCGGGCTGATTGGCACGTCATCGGCAATGTTAACAGTATCTGGAATATTGGTGTCACTTCCCACATCTACTTTGTCACTTGGTTCTGCCAGGCCAAATGGAAACGGTTCAGTTTCTCCTGGACACTCTTCATGCTTTGATCTTTCCACCTGTTGCTCTTTGGAGTGCACTGGCACCACGTCTGTCTCGTCCATCTCAGTATTTACTGCCGGATTTGTTAACTCTTCACTCTCTGGCCTGTGGTCACTCGGCTGGATGTGTGACTCGGAATCATAAGGTGCTGTATTCTCTTCCTGTGTCTCAGTCTGCAGTTCCTCAACAGCTAAGTCCTTCTCTAATGGCAGTTCATCAGCATCCGGCAATGGTTTGTCACTAAAATCTGCTAAATCAACTTCCAGCTGTAAGTTACCATGCAATGCTGCAGCAGTATGTTGTTCATTTTTCTCATCAACAGGGAAATCTGTCTCAGCAGTGATGTCTTCTGAATGTTGCACTTCACTATGCAGTTTCTCAACAGGTGATGGCGGTCCATCATCGACAGGTGACGGCAGTCCATCACCATCCGGTGACGGTTTGTCACTGAAATCTGCTAAATCAACTTCCGGCTGTACGTTACTGTGCACTGCTGCATCTGTATTTTGCTCATCAACAAGCAAATCTGTCTTGGCGGTGACGTCTTCTGAATGCTGAACTTCAGTCTCAAGCTCAAGATCTGACTTTTCCACAGAACCTTCATTCAGCTGCTGTACTGCTGAGACACCTTCGGCTGTTGTTATTCCAGAGGTCTGTTGATCCTCGAGATGTTCAAGTTCATCAAAACCATCACGAGCTGCTGTGGACATAATCATATCATCTTGTGGTATTTTCTCGCCGCCTTCATCCTCACAAGTAATCAACGGAGATGCTGCCAAGTTCTCTAACACTTCATCCTCGTCGACAGGTTTTAACATATGACCTTCATCAACGGCTTCATCTCGAGGACTTGCAGCAACCATCGGATCTTCCTGCTCGGTTTCCCGCCACTCCGCCTCCTTCTGAGGAGATGGCAGCCCTTGTGGTGTGATACTCGATGTTACTGTTTCCCTGTCTGAATCCACTTCCTTCTCCAGTTCATGACTAGCTCCATTATCTGCCACTTCAACATCTTCCTGCTTTCCGTCATCAGCAGGCTCATCTGCAGGTTCGTCTGGGACTGATTCGGCAGCCTGTACTGTCCGAAACTGTTGTAAATCGTGCAGAGGTGGTTCAGACTCTTCCTGTGCCACAGTCTGCGGTTCAACAGGCAATTCCTTCTCTGCTGGTGGCAGATTACTTGAGTATCCATCACCAAATTCACAACCAACATCTTGGTGCTCTGCTACTTCGTCGGGTTCAACTTCCTGGGTCGTTTCTTGTGGAATTTCGCTGTGTTCAGAATCCACCACTTCATCTGATCCAATCTGTTTGTCGTATGGTGTTTCCGCATCCACATCAACCGGTCTGGACTGCACATCCTCATGTAACGAAGCATTATCATCCAACGGTACACTCACTTCTTCACTTGTCTCAGCTACTATATCTATATCCTTAGCCGACGGCAGAGTATCCATTTCACCAGCCAGATCAGATTGTTCAGCATTCCCTGTTGATGGAATATCCAGCAAAGGAGACGTCCTGTCATCTAAATCAGGAATTACTTGGTCATCTTTGTTAATTCCTTCAGCATTCACATCCTCGTCTTTATGCATCGTTTCACCATATTCGCTCTCGCTGGTCTTCTCAACTTGAGTAACTTTGTTTTCATCGAACTCCTCTTCTCCGTGAAGCTCAAAATGATCTTTGTCATCACCACACAGACTGTCAGCTACTAGCACAACATCATCATCACCAATACTTGCCTCCAGAGAATCTCTCTCCACACTCTCACGAGCTGCAACGTCTTCCAAACCGTGTTCTTGCGGCTCTTCCACCTTCACATCGTGAACTGTCTCACCAAGTTCAGTGCACGAAGATTTATCAGCTGGTGATTCTCTATCAACTGCACTGGTTTCTAATGACAACTGCATCTTGCTGCTTGCAGCAGTTTCTGCAGCACGTTTGCCTTTTTCATTTGCTGGAGTTGCATGGGTACTCTGAGATGGCTTAGCAGCATGTCCCAACTTACCAGCTGGCTCTGGTTTCGAAGCTGATTTCCGACCAACTACTTCTCTGTTGCCTTTTGGTGAACTCACACTACGAGGTGCTTGACCTCGTGTCTTTGCAGGTGGTAAAGGCTTTGCAGCAGGCATGGACGGTGGCAATGATTTCCGACCGGTTCCAGTCAGTTTGGAAGCTGGCTTGGAACTTCCTGGTTTTGTTACTGCTGTTGCCCGTGGTGCTGGCTCTTCGGCTGATCCAGACAGTGTGTCGAAGAGTGGTATGCCCTGCAGACGATCCAGAGCTTCATAGAGCTTTGCCAAAGGTGCGGAACCTGGCAAAAATATTCGCACTGGCTTCTCAGCTAAAGAATATGGCTTCCAAACCAGTGCCGCCACAATCGACACCATATTCGTCAGTGGTACAGCGCTCGCCGACACAAAGTTCGCAGCATGTGAACTACACTGTCGCCGAAACTCTTTCAGTTCCCGGGAATCCTCAACGGGATGTGCTACGTACAGGTCTACCAATCCCTGGTGGATTTTATGATACAAGTTAATCTTCTGTGCAGTCTTTCCGCCGACAGGACTTGCACAGGCATGTGGTGGCATACCAATGTCATGAAGCATGTTGGTCACCTTCATCAGTTCTTCTGGCAAATGAACCAGCAGTGTTGGCGAATCTGGTGCCTTCACAGTCACTGCCTCCGGTGAGCCATTAAAGATGACATGACCAAGTTTCGGCAACATCTGAAGTTTGCCACTACTCTGTCGCTCAACGAAGGTTTCCAATCCGAAAATGTTGTCTGCTCCAGCATGGGTGCCAATCAGTACATCCAAGTGGCCAAAGTGACGCAAAAAGTCCCAAAAAGCCGGCCGACGACCAACGCCCGCATCACAGACCACACTCAGGTCCCGGATTCCAAAGAACAGTGAACTACCATTGTCTCCGGCAGGAAACACATACAGAGTTGGACGAGTGAAAGACATTGTGCCGACCGTTTCCGTTGTTCCCAGCAACGCTCCACCCTCAACAACTCCAATGCATCGAGAAAGGCTTTCGATGAATCTTTCTGGTGGACTGGAGGATTTGTCTTTGGGGTTGAGCACCACTTCAAGACCGGCGATGTCTCGGCCAAGTCGGGTCCATCTGCCATCATCAAATGTGCTGACATGAATTGGAGCGGTTTGATCTTTGGTGGCAAGTAACACAGCAACGAAGTCGTCATAGGTGAAAGGACCATCACAGAGCAACCAGCATCCAGTGGCGCTCAGAGCAAGTCCGGAATAGACCACGTGCCGGTAGCGAGGATGTGGATTGGCGAGGACCGACAGAAGCACTTCGCGCAGTTGTCGGCGTGATGGGTTGACAGAAACCGTCAACAGGATGTTGCTGGTTACATGATGTATAGGCACACCGTCATCTACACCAAACAATTAACATCACGGATGTTCGATAGCAGTGTATGCTGTAATTAAATACAGAAGATTAAAATGTCATGTGGTATGCAATAACTGGTACCACATGATATGTTAGGATTAACTGTGCGTTGAAAGCCTGACAAGTAGCCAGCTAGGTTTAATAACACGTGTATGACATCCAAATACAAGAGAAGTTACAAGCAGCCCATTGCCTGTGAAGCTCAGCTGACAGCACAGCTATAAACAGTCTACGTGAAGAATAAACAGACTTCAACAAACTGCAGTAAGTTTTGTTTTTTTTTCAAATTTATTATTAGTGTGCATGGTTGTGTGTTTGAGCTTAATACAGCGTCTGTTTCTGGTTTGTGATCAGAGGTCATCAGTAGGTCTGTGCAAGCAGGATTACGAGTCTATGTGTAAATAGCGGTTATGATTTGTGCCACCCTGGTAAACATACAGACACACAGACACAGACGCTGACAGCAAGCTTTTGACCGGTTACACTAATACATGTAGTTTATCTAGCCAGCTGAGCTAACAGAAACAAACAATAAAACGACGAGCACAAGAAATGCATAAACAGTCCATGAACCCAGTCCAATATATGAGCTACAAACAATCTATGATAAAAGACTGGAGTTTTGGAGCTTCATGGAATGGTGACGCGATTTTAAATAGTGCGTCTTCTGGCGTCGTCAGTATGGCCCTGTGCACTTCCTGCGCTTATACAATGACTCATATTGGTCTCAACCACGGCCCTTTAGATAGCCGTGTCTCAACAGGCTACAGCACGCACAGCGCAACTCCGCTCTGCTCTCTGAACGCTTTGCAGCAGCAGCAGTGATCGGAGTAACACAGGCTGCTTATCTCCAGAATAAAGTAATGTGTATCATAGGAAAATGACTTGTAGTGTCCATCTGTGAAAATCATACAATTATGTGTACGGATTACATCGACTCGGCCTTCTCCCTAAATGCATCGGCTTTCGGGATGACTAACACTAATATGGCCATAAGGGTAATAGGCTTGTAGCGAGGGCAGCAGCCTACAGGCGCAGCACAAGTTGATCAGCTGACTTATTGGTCTAATGATCGGCAGCCGCTTGGCGCTGTCTACATTCATCACATGAACCCGGTGAACTCTCGCAATGACTAAATCAATCAGTCATTATGCCTTTCATCTGCAACCTGTCGATCGCAATTAGTCACAGCAAGAAGCTTAGCTGTCGCATAGAGACCATGCTACTGCTACGTGGGTCAGTTTTGCGGTGCCCAAGTATTTAACTTGGTGACGATATTTTGCGGAGTGATGTAATTGGCCTGCGAAGCTATAGAATTCGGTGAAATACTATCACGCCGTTCAAGGTCATTCAAGGTCACCGATGTCGGTACCAATTGAAAACCGTACGTGTCTTACTATTAGTGATTAATACCGAACGAGACACTATCTCGTACCGTTTCGAAGTTATTGCAGATTATTGTTTTAATTTTGGCTTTGCGGTTTTTTAGCCCCCTTTGGAGGGCTTAGGGGCAACGTATACTGTTCATTTTAGGCTAACTGGGAAGGTCGTAGTGGACTTCGAGCAAATGTTGATTCGAAATCGGCGTCTTTGAAGGGGATTGGTCAGTTTCGGCGAAACGGCCGTTTTGATTTTTGAGCCCCGTTTGGGGAGCTTAGGGGTAACGTACAATGTTCATCTAAGGCTCATTGGAAGTGTGCAGTAGACTTCCTTTTTCCCATTAGTGTTTGCTATGGTGTTACGACTGAGACGCTACGAGAGAACATCTATTGAAATCGGCTTTTTTTGCTCGAACGGGATCAGTTTTGCACAAAATTTAAGGTACAAGGAGTCGTCCCCAACCAACCGTTCTTCGTGTCTGACAACTAGGATAAACGTTCTTTCATATGGTATAATACAATACACGCGTTTGACAGACAGACGGGCGGACAGACAAACACAAAGGCCTTCGCAATACAGTGTTGCATTACATACAACGTTGCACAGTAAAAAAACAAAGTGAAAATTTTAATAACCAACGTAAACAAAATTAAGGCAACGTTCTGTTTACAAATGTATTTATTGTGAATAAGGAATTAATAGGCATTTAAATATGCACCAGTTGACACGGTTTTACGGTAATGAATATTTATGAGGCTGGCAGCCCATGGGAACACCAGAGCACCAGACATCGAATGACTCAGGTGTTGCATTAATCAGGTGCTAGTCCCTTCCAGCAGGCTGTAGTTACACAATAACGCACGCACTATCACCTGCTCAGGTAAATGCACCCGACACTAATCCAGGTACATACGATGATCCTCTCGACGACACGTTAACAGCATACACACCTTGTCATTCATTACCTGTCAGTTTTTGAGTAGGTGTTAAATATTTGCGTATCAAATCATGTCAGCATAGTAGGCATAGTATATTACGCCCGTTTCTGGTATGACCTACAATGTGTTTGGTGGGAAGTGGGACCGGCGCATTGTGATATGTGACGTTCGATTTTTTGCACCACACAAATACTCTTACTTACTTAGTACTTACTTACTTAAACCTTGTTCCAATCAATCACAGTATATTACGCCATATGGCAAAACACAGAAACACGCATTCAAATCACAAAACAAATAAATTAAAAGCTCCAAAAACTACTAACACTACAGTGTTACAGGTTCTACAAATATCACAAACGATGCGAAGAACCTTGCAAGTACTTTGATGCCAATGCAACAAACTGAATCTGATTGGAACTGGTTCAGGCTGACAATGCTCGCAACACAGAATTATTTGACTGAGTTTGAACAAGCCACTGCCAGAATTACTGCCATTTTCATGGATCATAAATGTTGGTGTCAAAATGTTCATTAATTATATCAGACAGTTTTCAGTTTTCAGAGACCAGCATAATATGCCTATTAGTTGCTTCAACAACAGCAGTGACTATTGTCAGCTGTAAATATAAGAGGAATAAACTGCGTTTGCTTCATCCAGTAGCACAGAGGTTCGATGCTCCTTGATGACACGTACAAGAAGCTCAGCTACCGCAGAGGTAGAGCGCGTCGGCGGTCATTACGCCGTTCAAGATCATTCAATGTCACTGATTTTGATACCAATCGAAGGCCCGCATGCGACTTCCCTATTAGTGAATAATACTAACTTACATCCTATCTCGCACCATCGTGCAGTATTTATTAAATTACAGCTTTTGATAGGGGGTGCCTCTCTCTAACGAATTCGTTCTCAGGAACCTCTCTGAATACTGCCGTAAGTCATGCTGAAAGCTGATTCTTTGGACTACATTTTTGTCACAGACACTATCGGTCTAACGTAACTGGTCTCCAAAGCTGCCAAATTCGGTAGAATAACACAAAATAACGGCCATTACGCCGTTCAAGGTCATTCGCGGTCACCGATTTTGGTACCACTCGAGAGCCCATATGCAACTTCCTATCAGTGATAACTTAAATCTCACCGTTTCCAAGTTATTGCAAACTATTGGTCAAATTTGCGTTTTCGACAGGAGAGGGGTACCGCTCTTTAACACTCGTTCGGGATGAACCCCTAAATTCACGACCACGCTATCTGTCCTCAAGCTACTAGAAACACCACTTTACTGTTTGGTGCATAACGGATTTTGATATCTTGTCTTTGTGCCTCCACGAAGCTGGATCCAGTCCAGCTGCTGATGTTAGCTTATGAACTTCTTGGGTGGTCTAGCTTATTCCCATTTGCCTTCTACTGTGCCGTATGTAAAGCAGTCTTGAGTCAAGTTTCAGGCATGTATCTCACCTCGGTATCTCACCTCGGATGGCCTTCCAGGGCAACGTATCTGGGAGGCGTAGGGCTAATCAGAACTAGTCCATAATGTAGCCGATCTTGGTCATTCTGATTTTATTCAACCTATTGTTGAGTGCATTAATGCTGCTGGATGAAACAGTCTCCCCATCCAGGCCTTTATATAGAATGTAGCGGCTGGGGGGTGTAACGGGAAAGCAGGGGGTCCCCTCCCCTCTCCTCTCCCTTCCCTCCCCTCCCCTCCCCTCCCCTCCCTCTCCCTCCCTTTTCGTCCCCTCCCCTCCCTTAGAAGTAGGCCCCCTGAAATCCAGCTAGGGGGTCTAGGGGAGCGCTGTAAGCTCCCCCAGCGGGGTCTGGGACGGAGCCCCAGCCGACAAACGATTTGGTGCATTTTAGCCTTAAAATATGCCATCTGGTAGCAACAATTTCAATAATTTTCTTCAGAATCAACTGACCAAATTTTATTCATTTTATGATTTACGGTGTCCAGGGGCAGAGCCCCGGTGCATGGGTGTCTGTGGGCGAAGACCCCAGAAGCTACCGTACAAT
>Ga0049105_1000071_pt1 | contig 20796 bp, 10 predicted proteins | sample WorMetvaBAHAMAS1_FD_61260 | JGI IMG/M metagenome (GOLD analysis project Ga0049105, IMG submission 61260) | Worm MetaG Olavius vacuus BAHAMAS.1 | ecosystem: Host-associated > Annelida > Digestive system > Unclassified | place: Germany: Marburg | collected 2013-04-09
ATGGCGCCTCGCAACTCAATAGGCTGATAATAGGCTAATATAGTTATTATTTATACTGTTAAAACAAAAATGCATTTTGTTTCTTGCTAGTCTTGGCCTTGCAGTTTTAATCATAAAGTTCTTGCAGTCTCTCAGTCCCACCTAAGTAAACTGGGCCCCAGGCCTCCCACCAGTTAAATCCGGCCCTGATCATTCATATTTCTCCTTCACTGATATACGAGCAAGCAGTTCTCCCAAACTACCTTTTTCTGAACTTTGTCAACGGCGAATCCGATCTCTTCGCTGTCGGTGTATCTTCTGATGGCAAAATCCAGATGCTCATCGATGTCCTGGATCGTCTGCAAGCAACATCACACACGCTGCTGCAGCTGCGACGGTCGGCCAGCATTCCAGCGTTCATAACCACAAAACGAATATCGCTACGTAAAGCAGTTTGTTCCGTTTCCAAAACAATTGAATGACTGAGACGAAACGTTATTTGCTGCCGTGCAGACATCATATTACATTAAGCTTACGCTGTATCGACGATTACGCATATGAGATGCAACTCTTTTATTATACGCAGTCTTTATCGATTTCAATAGCTTTTAGATGTTTTTGTTCTTTTTTACTGTACATTTTCATGTTTGTCAGCTGATATATTTCACATGCACGTTTTATTGTTTACTTTACTTTTTACATCACTGCTTGTCAGTCACTGTTTTTAACCCAGCTGTTGCATGTGTGTTACGAGTTCTTTTTGTAGATACTCAATACTCAATTAATAACGGAAAATAGAAGGCAGCAATAAGTGACAGACGCACCTGTTCGCGGCAAACAAATGCGACGATGCCAATGACGACTTGGATGATGAAGACAACGATGACGATGCCAAGGAACTAACAAACACACAAAACAGATGGCATCTAATAAATGTATTTAAAAAACTACGGCGAAAATTCGATTTGCGGCCATCTCAGCAACAGCTGAGCTCTTGTTATATCTATCTTATGAAAGTGAAAGTCGCCACGTAATAGATGCAGGGCGTTACTAGAAATGATTAAAAACCCGCTCGGTAGATTTCGTAGAGTCTAGAGGACGGTAAGTCCACATGGGTTCAGAGGCCTCTGAAGCTTTTTACCGCGCTGCATTAAATGCAGGGCGGTCTGGTTGCGAGAAACGTGTCCGTCCGTCTGTCTGTCTGTCTGTCTGTCAAACGGGTGGATTGTGCCCAAATGGAAGAAAAATCGGTCCAGATTTTTATACCATACGAAGGATAATTTAGCCTAGTTTTCTGAGAAGAAGAATGGTTGGTTGGGGCGACCCCTTCTACCTGAAATTTTGGGTTAACCGGCCCCCTGATAAAGCGAAATCGCCGATTTTGAACCGATACTCGCTCGTAGCGTCTCAGCCGTAACACCTAGCGAAAAAAGTTCAATCAACACTAATAGGAAGTCCACTATACGCTTTCCAATGAGCCCAAGATAATCATCGTGCGTTGCCCCTAAGCCCCAAAGGGGGCTCAAAAACGCAAAACGGCCTTTTCCGTGTCAAATCGCAATTCACTTGAAGAAAGTCTCAGTTTCTTTATGTGAAAATTGTCAGCAACAAAGTTAAGGCATTCATTGGCCTACCTCCGTGAGAAAAATGATTGTGGGGACGTCCCCTTCTATGCGAAAATTTGGTGGACGCTGACCCACCCGTTTGCAAATCGCCGATAATCGATTTTCGATCGCCCTTAGCGCCTAATAGGAAGTCTCATATAAGCTTTCGACTGGTACCAAAATCGGTGACCTTGAATGACCCTGAACGGCGTATTGGCCGTTATTATGTGTACAGATTTCGGCAGCTTTGGGGCCAATTGTGTCCAAGTGGCTAAAGACAGACCGCATACTGTCTGCTACAAAAGTGTAGTACAAAGAATCTAGGTTTTATAAATATATGATTTATGGCAATATTCCCCGAGGTTACCGAGAATGAGGGCGTTAACGAGACTCACTTCCGTGTCGAAGGCGATAATTTGACCGCTACTGCGCGAGAAAATGGTGCGAGTTATGACATAGGCTAAGTTAGTATTATTCACTAATTGGAAGTCACATATAGGCCACGGGCTTTCGATTTGTACTAACATCAATGACCTTGAATGACCTTGAACGGCGTAACGACCGCCGATGCGCGCTATGTCTGCGGTAGCTGAGCTTCTTGGTTCACACTGAGACGCATCAGCTAAAGTGGCAAGGTGGAGCACATATGAGATTGCTGGGTCGAAAAATATACGAGTTATCAAGTGCGAACAACCAACTAGGAGTTAAGCCATAGACGGGTGGCTGTTGTGAAAGCTGCTGTACGCTAGGCGGGTACCGGTGGGTGCCAGATTTCAGCAGGAGAAATTAGTTGATAGATCTAATCAAGGAACTGCGCACCGTGAGCCGTCCGGTCCCCACCACATTAACCAATCAGTGTATCAATTATACATGCAGACGAGATCACGTTACTCTATGGGATTTGCTGTCATTGTAAAAAAAACTTGCGGTACCAGTGACATTTCCGTTCAGAAGATAACATCTGTTTCAATTAAGGCGCGCCCGACGTATGTCCGTAGGCCTTTATGTCTTGCCTCTGTCCGTTTTTAATACTTAACCTCCACTAGACACCGAGAAACTCCCCGTCAAAAGTATATACGAGGTTTGGTAGGCCTACTAGGCCGAACTCGTATAACACTCACTCAAACATTAAGCCCACCCTCCCCTAATCTTTACAGGGGGATTCAAAAAGTGCGAAATTTGGCCCAAAGTTGTAGTCTGCGGCGATCCGGTTCAGAAAAGAATAAAAATATCTGAAACCGAAAACAAATTCAGGGAGCGCCGATGACGGTTCTATGTCCTCATAAAATCTGGTACAGCTCGGCCCCATCTGTGAGAAATAAGGGCTTCTTTTCGGCTCCGGTAATTTTGGCCGGGAAAACGTGATGAATCTCCCAGCTCGCGCAGTGTCCCCCCACGTCAAAACTATCAGAGATTGGGTCCTAGGCTGCGGCTTGAAATGTCCACTCATATATTTCACCTACCTCTCTCTAATTTTACAGTGGCGTAAAAATGCGAGATTTTGCCTCGACTTTCAGTTTAAGGCGCGTGGTTTCGAAACGAAGTCACATATGTGCCGATGATTTATCTCTCCTCCCCAAATTTGACACATGTCGCTGCCCCAACTCTGAGAAATAGGCTGTACAAAATTGCCCTCCCCTACCTGAAAATCGGGCCGTGAAAATTGATTGAATCATCAATAGCTCAGCCGATACTATACAAGCGTTCAACTTAAGGTCAAAGGATCAAAGGTCAAGGTCACATGTTGAATGCCCATTAAGCGCCAAATATCCATACCTGAGAGGCCGTCGGAGTCGCCGAATCCAAAGGAAGTTGTGGAAGTGTTAAATGTGTAGGCTGGGGCATTATGGGCCTCGTAATTAAAACCAAAACGACTAGCGCGATGGAGGCGACCTTCAAGTTGCAATACATCGCAACTGCCACTTTTCTAGTTTTATTCTGTGTGCCAAAAATTATTTTAATAATAATAATAATAATAATAAGTAATTCTTTATTGCACAAATGACAAACGCACTTGCGTTACAGCATAACAAAATTTTCGATCTTATTTTATTCTCGTTCTGCAAATACTTTTCTTTCTCTGTCTGTGCAACATTAAACTTAGCCTACACATAAACTACAATCAGCACAAACCAACGGTAACAGCTTAAAAGTGAATTTAACTTCCAAATTAATGCTTTCAGTACTGCTAAGGGTTAACTGGCAACGTACGTTAAGGACTAGCGAACGAAAGAAACAAAAGTCGCATGAACTTCGTCAACACGCATCTACAGCTGTCAATCTGTGACTTACTATCACAGCGCGTTTGTAATTATCGTTCTGCAAATAACTTTCGTTCTTATTCTCGTTCTTTCTTACGAAAATACTACTAGTTGGCAGACTCGCTGTGATTGGCCATAAAAAACAGCTGCGTGGCAAAAAACGCCTGATAAACGGCGTTTTCGTGCAATTTCATCAGAAAGCGATGGCAACGAGTCCAATACTTCAACGGGCGCATGCTCGCTACAGCGAACCGGAGCCGTGCTGCAGCAATAGCAGTAAACCAACTGAAGCCGGAGGCGTTCTACTCATCACCATTATCAACAGCTGCAGCAGCAGCAGCAGCAGCAGCAGAACGCTCAAACAGATGACGCTGACAGGAATAGACAGCGACTGCGACCAGTCTGTCCATAAAGCATCCTTCAACCACACCCACAAAGCCGGCTGCACGCCTCTGATGCTGGCCCCTCGCTCACACTGTATAGACTAACAGCTCGTCGAGAGAACAGTACAGTGCATTACGTGTGTATGTAGACGGTACATGTAGGCCTAACTGCGCCGGCCGGCCGGCTGTAAGCTGCTTCTCATCAGCACGCACAGCTGCATCACACTTCCCTGTCTTCTCACTGATGACTATGAATACTCCGAGTATGTCTCATCGCAAACATTTGTTTCGCTGTCATCTTCGCCAGTGTTTACCATGGACTGATTCACCACGCCGCTCATCCGCTGCCAAAATACGTGTCTACTACAAAAAAACGTTGCCGATGTTGAGCAGCACCGTGTAAATTACGGTTCGAAACAATCGTGACTTACAAAAGTTGTATTTAAATTATAATGCACAATTACTTGCCGTTGGAGTACAAAAATATTTTAATCCAGTACAAGTGACATTCAAAATACACTTCAGTACCGTTAAGTCGTATCGCGAGAATGAGCTTCTGCTGGAGGTTAGGGAGGCGAAGCCTCGGAAGACCCCAGGAGTTTCTCTTTATCCGACTACAAATATCGCCCGAAATCAGCAGTATTGCGGATTTGGACAAAGAAACAGTCGCCACATCTGTCTCCGCTTCGAACCTGCCCGTGTATGAGCCTCCTTCATTCCCTTTCATTGAATCTCGACAACTTCCGTGATCCACCCGGCACACCCTCCCCCGTGCTACGCGGCTATGCCACTGCTCTCGACCTCTTACTGGGGCTCTGCCGACGACTCTGCAAAGGGAATTCCATCCCCAGACGCCTCATTTTGCTGCATCAATTTGGTCTCCGTAACGAAGATATGCAACACAATGGCATAGACTTATCGACGAATAACGAAATCGTTGTGTCGACTGCGATATTACACCGACGTCTGTAGCCAATGCAGACATACTGAGGTAATGGTAAATGCGATGCGAGCCATGCTACGCCACACTATCAGCTGGCGTACGTAGGCTAACGGGATAAACGAAGAGCAGTTCAACAAGCAACATGTTTTTGGACGTCAATTAACGCTAGGTTTACGTCGTAGACCAAAAGATGGCGTAGCCCATTGACTTCTATATACTAGCACTAGTATAGGAGTCCATGCGTAGCCCCACGACCGCTTTGACGACAACACACACACACCCTGACACGCAGACAGAGAGAGAGACAGCTAGTGTGGGTGTGGGAGATACATGTACTGATATACAGAGTTAACTGAGTAGAACACAGTGGGGATCAAGACAGTTCACAAAGGAGGGGCGATTACTCCTGCAGTCAAAATTTTAGACAAGTATTTTAAGCATTCAAGCGTCTACTACCCCGCCGCTCCTTTGGATAAACTCTGAGCCTCCATACGCTACTACAGTCTAAAGTTACGACTGTACGACGGCAAGTTGTAGTACAAAGTGCATATTATTATTATTATTATTATTATTATTATTAATATTATAAAACAATGTAGGCCTAATAGGATATGGTAACATACAATGCGTAGAGGCCAGAGTTTGCTGGCGGCGGCGGCGGCGACACCGAGTATAGCGGTGGTAACCATGACAGCGCCGACGGCGATGGCCAGTATGGTCGGGATGGTCACGACATCGTGGATTGACTGGTACTCGCCCTTCATGCGCCACACCCAGATGCCGACTGACAGCAGAATGGCGCCGATCAGCTGTAACACACGCAGCAACAACACAACAAAATACGGGAAATGCAGGTTAACTTCAGGAAACTATGGGGACAGTGCTTAAGGTGGTCAGCAACACATAAAGAGGCTCAGTTGGAGATGTGCGATCAAGCGACCGGAGGCCACGGGGGATGGTGGTGGTCCGGGGATGGGGTATTTGTTTAATTTTGCCCATTAAAATGGTGCCTTCTGGTGTACTTTTCATACTATTTTGCACAGTCAACTGTTTTGATGTGGAGGGGCTAAACATTGAGGTAAGGGGCTAACAAGTGAGGTGGGGGCTCAGCCCCTGCGCTCCCTCACTTTAACCACTGGGGGCACTGGGTCACAGCATGGAGACAAGGGAGTGGTCAGGTAGGTGCGGGAGTGGGTTGCCCCTTCCTGCCGGGCCGCCATGTGGGTCCTGGGGTGCCGCCCCTGAGAAACAGCTGAAATTTTACATGCGAAATCTGACCTGAGGTGAGGTCTGGGGACCAGGAAATTTAGGAATTTTTGTCATAATCAGTTGATTCACTTTTAAAAGAATTCCACATCTACAGAGCGTGGTCACTCACCAGTCGGCCAATTACAGGTCCCTCCAATAAAATTACTGGGTCCCGTAGGTTACAACTATGTCAACAACAATGTGATACTGTCTATGTGTAGCCACGCCGAATCATCATATACCCTGGAAACAAATTTGTCGAAAATGGACGATAACAAGCTAAATTAAATTGTGTCCTAACGATGAACAAACCCTGTGCGCTGCCATTACTGTTAGCTCTCAAGGTCAAAGGTCAAGGTCATATACGCCCACTTTTGTTTGACTTATACAATCGACTAAGGTACATAACCATGTGAAACGGCGTCTTAATGTGCCCAGTAGCTTTCAACTTATAGGCAATTTTTATAGCGCGTCCGCATTGCTCGCAATGCAGACCGTTGTAATAGCTACACCATTTCTGTCCGTCTGTCCGTCCGTCACGTTCTGGAATTTTGTCCAGAAGAATGAACATACGATCGTGTGGTCTTCAGTATCAGGTAGGACAATCATTCTAGTTTCTGGAGAGGTAAAGTTTATCCCGATATTCGCAGGGAATCATCCCTAGCGAGGGCGTTAAAGCGAGGCACTTCCATGTCGCTAGCGAAAATTTGACCAATAATCGGCCATTACTTGGAAACGGTGCAAGAGAGGAGGTAAGTTAATATTGTTCACTAATAGGAAGTCGAATATGGGCTTTCGATTGTTACCAAAATCGGTGACCTTGAATGACCTTGAACGGTGTAATGGCCGTGTATTTCGCGTTATTTCGCCGAATTCGGTAGTTTTTTGGGGTGTGTTGTGTTTTCTATACGCATACAAACATATACATACACGGATCTGAAGGCTCACGCCAGCATGGCACGCATGATACTGATACATCAAGCAAAGCAATCGACAGCTCAAAGATCGGTTTGCACCGACGTTCGCCCACTGCAGGGTAAGACTTACGTTACTGACAGTTGAGAGATTCCGTATAGAGTTAAACTACATGAATCAGAAAGCATGAGCAAAAGACAGCAATAAGAACATATTAACAATGTAATAAAATCACACAAAAGACTAACAAGCCCAAAAATGGAAAGATAATATGTTCAACAGCCGATATAAGTTGCACGTAAAAATACAACAAGCGCAACGAAAACGGCCGGTCAGCAATTTGGTGTAAGCCCTACATGTATTTACAGACTGTTTCTCGATGGTAATTGCATGGCAGCAGCTACGTCGGCAACACTGCTAGCATCAAACATACGACACACAACATCAAAGTGATAAGCCTAGTCTGCAGTCCAGCCCTAGCGGCCAGCTATACGTGACCTCCGTTGACCATACTTCTTCCGGTCCTTCCCACTTCCGCGTCTGCGTCCAACTGACACAGTGGCTTTTCGCGCCAAATCTCGAGTGGTTCACAACTTGCTGTTCAAAATCTTCAACGCTATGTAGGCCTATTGACGTCAATATATGAGCCAGTGACATTTTCGTTCTGAACATAATTTCTGTTTTCATTTTTATTCTATTCGCCAAAAACAATTAGTCGTTCTTCTGTTCTCGTTCTGCAATTAATATTCGTTCTTAATTCCGTTCTCTGTGACTCTGTCTATGACACAAACTTATGCACAAGCTACACGTCATATGAACCAACGGCAAAAACTTAATACTGAATTTAACTGATGCCTTCCAGACTGACGCTTTTTGGCGTATGATATAGTATATATCATATATTTCATTGATCGCAACTGCTACACGTAGAGACTTGTAATCTTGCATCCGGATAGCCACCCAGGACAATTCAGCCGTATATTCCCTCCCCGCACATTCCCCAACCCCGTCTAGGAAAACTCCCTAATGCCAGCTGAGCGTGAGAGCTGATGGGCAGATGGGCTCCTACGCAGCAACTCGTGATCTAAAAAATACAACACAACACGAACGCCATTTGTTCCACACTGATCGTGACTGATCGACGACATTCGTGAACGGATTTGATCCGCCACGGATTGTAGCCAGCGACCGCGAGAGCGTTCTCATGCGACATCGTCATCGGTGTACATTAACTCAACAACTCTTGTTCCGAACGCTGCCACCTGCATGTGGCGTGTAGGACGTAGCGCTCAGCCGTCTCCCGATACACGCTGAACAGAAAATAGAAAGAGAAACGGGAAAGCGTCAGATACTGACGAAGAATATGACGGCGTAGACGATGCAGAGAATTTTGAAGACGCGATACGACGAGCAGCGCTTCTGCGGCGGCATCGGCTCCCTATAGATGGCCGCCGTGCCGTTATCTTTGTCGTACGCCATCGTTCGCCACACTCAGCGTCCTGCGGACAAACGTAGAAATACAAACGAAGCTCAGCGCAAACGCCGCAAATGCTCAGCGCTATTATCACATAGGGCCTACAACGTGCAACAAGTCTCTCTGCCAGTCAGTCAATCAGTCTCCGCAACAGGCGGCCTCGGGCTCACGGCACTGCTCAACCAAGCTTGCACTGCTAGCCCGCGGCGCCAGCGAGGCCACTAGCGAGGTTACATACCTGGGTCAAAACGTCATTATGTAGGTCACAGGTGTGCGCGTGCGTTTCTTTTTCATTCGCCAGAGGTCGCCGCTGGTGCCACTTGCAAGCAACTAGACGAAAGGAAGTGGCTAATTTTGACGTCTGTCAGAACACTCTTTTTCTTAGTTAAGTCGGGAAGGACTTAAGTTTTACCCATGAACTTTCTTTTTTCTTGTTCTTTGTTATCAATCCACCGTGCTCCGCAGCCGCGCAGTGGACGGCCGTCAAATGTGTTCCGGAGGTTCGGTCGTCGGTAAAGCTTAATTCAACAATTGGTATAGAGATCTCGCCCACCCCTCCCCTAATTTTCACAGGGGGGGGGGTAAAAAGTGCGAAATTTGGCGTCGTTTAAAACATCACTCAGCTTTGAACTACACGCGTTTGAAAATGAAATGAAATGAAATGACATGAAAATGCATTGATTTAAAGTGCGTTCGAAACCCGACTTACACCTATGAGCGGGCTTAGTCTAACACACCATGCAAACAAATCCAGCCGTTAAGCAGAATAAAAACATTAAATGGTCCGAGAGTCCGTAGAATCAGTCCGGTAGTAAAGGAAAAGGTCTATGGAGGAAATGATTTGCCGAAAAGACAAGTTTTAAGTTCAGAATGAAAGACCGAACGAGTAAGAGAAGATGCAAGTGGTGACGGTGAAGATGGTGTAGAAGATGTCGATGAACTGCCATGTGTGATAGGTGAAAGTGAAGGAGTCTGTATCTTACGAGGCTCGCGAAGATCAGTGGGGACTATAGACAAGGTGCATTCGAAACCGGAAGTATACTTCCAAGATGGCGGATATCCGTTTTCTCAAATCAGAAGTATTAATAACACAACTGTGGATTGAGCTATATTTTATCGAAATTTGGCGTGGAAATAGATTTGGACATTGCTAAACGAGTGCTGTTACTAAAATCGAAGCCGGGATACATTTCCAACTCCATGGCCGCAATTTTGAAAAACTAAAAAATCGATATATAACGTCATTACTTTACCGTGAGTGGTCCCGTTTGGATGAAATTTGCTAGGCAGTTGCTAAATCATGTAGAAAAACAGCAAATATTAATGTACAAAACCTAGCAGTTTACAACGCATTTTGACGACGACATCCGCCAACTCGCACATCTAAAACAGCAAATATCACAAAAGATGATATTACTTTGCTGCACAGTGACATTTTGGCGATGTGCTGAAAAGTAATATTATCTTTTGTGATATCTGCTGTTTTAGATCTGCGAGTTGGCTGATGTCGTCCTTAAAGGCGTTGTAAACTGCTAATTTTTTTACAATAATACATTATAGGTACCGTACGGCGTTATCATGAAGTGATAATAGTGATAGCCCATGAGCAGTGACGCTTAGCTGGCAGCACGTGACCTCATGAACCCAGTTAATTAGATCAGACTGACCTATTTTTGGTCTGTTAATAAATTTCTTCAGTGTCTTCATCAATTCCAGCCATTAGGGTTGTTAGCATTTGTTGACATTTGTCATTTGGTGTAGCTAATAAACGTGCCAGTCATTAACGTGCTTAATTGCACTGTGTTTTAATGGACTCGGATTTGGACTCGAATTTGGACTTTGGCTGTCACCAGTCTGGCAAATGTTTAGCCTTAGGTGCATGCAAACAGTGTAAAAATTCTAAATATCCGAGGTACTTGTTCTTCCTAGTTCTTACTTACTAGAAGAGACGCGCAGCTAATAAAGGTGAGACTTCGGTCACAAGTTCGGTGAGTACACAATTTTTAGCCTTCAAAAATTCTCAGCGTTAGATTTTTGTGCATATTGATCAGTGGTCAACACGGCTTCCGCTAATGATTGCGTTAATAGCGACGTCGTGGACAATAATTCACACTTGTTAATGAGCTGCCGTCCCTACGAACAGCGTCGACGACGACGTGTTTTGTTATAATGAAAAGCTTATAGCGATATCACTACAATACAGCTTGGCAATCCAGTCGTTAGCTTGGCAAGCTGTGCACGCATGCCTTCGCAGCTAATGAACCGTATTGACTAGCGACCGGCGCGTGCATCCTGTCCGGCGCCTTTAAGTTACGTATTGGCCTACGAGTGATGAGGCTGATACTGTCTCCGCCACGATTCAAGCTCCAGCTGACATTCCCGTTATGTACGGCACGCGACGTCGCGAATGGCTGGCACATTAAACTCACTCGGGTGGTTATATCACGTCATGCGTTCATTGGCCGCGCAGCGTAGTTAAGCGCGGCATTTGCTATGGGAATGTCTGTCTGTCAGACTCGTGAGTTACGCCTAAACGGTTCGCCACTCCCCCTGTCGACAGTGAAAACTCGGGAGTACTCGCGAATATCTTGGACGTAAGTTAGTATTAGGAAGTCGCTTGGTACCGAAAGTGGTGACCTTGAATGACTTTCAGCCGCGTAATGGCCGTTATTTTGCGTCATTTCGCCCAAGGCGGTAGCTTTCGGAACAAACTGTATTAAACAAACATACTGCCTACGACGAAAATGTAGCCCAAAGATTCTAGTTTTCGGCATTGTATATGATTCATAACTGCGGACACGCGCTTCTCTCGTAATTTTTCCCGACAACTGACCCACGCCATCTAGTTGCCTAATTTATGCACGGGCACTAAATATATAATTTCATTTTGTTTTTGACTGGAGCCGATTCGTTTGGGTGCGTTCTTTTAGCAAGATGTTACCTTCTTTGAAATTCGCGGAATGTAAGATGCTCGTTTTCGCTTTTCTCCTTAAAAAATGCTAAAATAGTGCAACTCTGAGTCTAACCCTAATCCTAACCTTAATTTCCAGAGCAGATTTGATCAGATAAATCGGAGTGGTATTGTCGAACGGCACATTGTTGTCAAATAAATCTGGTTCAATAAAAGAACGCACCCAAACGACGATCTGACAGCAGAACGTGCACAGGGCTAGCCCTGTGTATAGACCGTTGCGATAGGCAGAGGGGTGTGCCGGAAGTGGCCTTGTATTAATTAGAGAACTAGCTAATTGGAGTTGTGCAACATCGCGCGGCCATCTCAGCAACAGCTGAGCTCTTGTTTCACTCGACATGCAACAGAACATTTAGCGCTGTTGTTCTGTAGAATGTTGATAGAGGCAACGAATACGACAGTGGTGATATGGCAGATTTCTTGATGAACCAAACAGTATCGTCGTCGTCGTTGTTATTGAGTTTATTTTATCAACTAAAGGAATGTAAGATGCTCGTTTTCGTTTTTCTCGGAGATTTAACAATGAAAACACTACTGAACAGTATAACATATGTATACGAACCGAAAAAGAAGAAAATGGAAAACGACTGATACTACGATACGATACTGTATGATAGGATTTCACGTGCATTGAAAAGCTGCATGACGATTGGCCAGCTTAGCGTTTCTACTGTACGACATCGCAATAAACTAAAACAAAAGAAAAACAGTGAACCAGAGAAGCCTTAAAGCGCACGGCCACTATAGCAGATAGATTTTGGTTAACACTACAACATACAGCGATTTTTATGGACGTAGGCTATTGTACAAGGTGGGTCAAAAATTCATACAGTTTCAAAATATGTTTAACTAGTGTATGTGATGATATAAAAAGACGTTCAATTCTTTATCTGGAATAAGACTAGTGAAACTGTTTTAAATATCGCCAAGTTTGAATATTCTTCGCACAACTTGTATATAAGTCACTACACTAAACTATTTAGGCAATATAACAATGACGTTCAGTTTTTGCATGATACATACTTTTTTTCTCAAAATTAACCTGATAATAAACACATGTCAGTCAAGACGGTATTCAGCCTGTTTATCGTGTGCCCTGATCGCTCGTGTGTAATTATATGATGGAGATTTAAGCCAAGTTTATCATGCTGTATATATGAAAGTTTGTTTTTAAAAATAATAAGTACGTTTTAATTTTACTTAAATGTTTTTGCTGGTTATACCCGTATTTTGCCGCAAAGCGGTGGTTACATGTAAAATAAAAAGTGTGCAAAAATTTCAGTGTTTTACTTTGCATGTAGGCCTAACCAGTCACCACGTCTAAAACAGAAATATAAAAGTTTTAGCCGTTAAACAGTTTTACAACTGTTGCAGAACTTTTTTGACCGTGGTTACGTTTTAAAAAGTTTTGCAACTCTTACCAAATTTTAGGCCATGTAATCACATTAAAATAAAATAAAAGTTTTAAAAGTTTGTTTTAGCTTTGTTGAATGCTGTGATTTGCTGTAACAGCCTTCGTCGAACGCTGTGACTGGCTGCAACAACTTTGTTTCGCGAATATTTTCCAACATGTTCGATTTTGCTAAAGTTTTGCAAGAGTTGTAGAATTATTTAGCGGCTAAAACTGTTTCATTTCTGTTTAGACGTGGTTACGTTGTCGCAGGGGTATCCCATGGTCACGCACTGCAAAGAAGTTTTATTTCGACGGGTTACGTGGACGAAGGACGAAATCTTTTTTTATTTTTACATGTATTATCACTGCTCAAGGTAAAGTAGAGAGCGGATGTAGTCAGGTCGCGTGTTGGACACAGCTGCTTCACTCGCATTCAATAAACTGATCAAATGCTTCGACACACAACGCCAAGTCAGCCAAAGAAACCTCGTCAGGCGACTTCATCGCGTTCCATGTTGTTCATTCTAATTGATCGCTGAAGTCGCCGCTAATGAGCCGCCGTCGCCGGTCACATTTAATTGCATCGACTGGTGGCGCTGCTTGTGCTTATGTCTGTTTCACTTATTTTTGTGTGTCAGTAAACGGAAAACTTCTCAACAGCAATGATGCACGCATTTGATACGTTGTTACCAACCACATAGGACCAACAACAGCTGTTTTGGAACCACCCGGTATGTCTGGTTAATTTGTCTATCTTCAGTCTGATTCCAGCCAATGAAAACATCAAAGCATATTGAGAGTTAACAGTCAGAAACTCAGGATGCTGGTTTTATGGCTACTAACTACTAAGCAGAGAATATTCATATTCATATAGGTCTATGTTTCTACTTACTTGCTTGATGAGGCTGTAGCCCATACTTTTTGTAATCTCGATATTTTTAGTGACCTTAATCAGTTTGTATATAAACATTATGTGTGCTCTTTTTGATGCATCTTGCATTGCTATTTCAAGTAAGAAGTGTAATTTCTATAAATATTTGTGGGATGGCGAACTTCTATTAAAATAGAGGTCTATGCAGTCTTTTAATATACGGTTTGCACTCTCAACAATTCCACAAGGAATGTTTCTATATTCAGCGAAACTGCTAGGTTGAAGTGATGATCCTGCTGTTGCGGAAGGTGACTTTATCAACCGTGATCTGAGTCAGGCTGATGCAGCACTTAGCTGTCACAAAGCGACATAAAAGTCATGAATTCAAAAGACGTTTGGAACCGCCATGCATACTGATAAGACCGATTTTAGCTCACTCGTTGCCTTGAAAAAAGTCATTTTGTGTTATTGCGTGTTATTCTCGGTCAATTAGTCCAATGTTCTGGTTTCATTGTGTGTGCGTCCTTGTCATTTCATTAGTCATTACTATCTTTTAGTATCATCATCCTCATTGTCGTCATCATTGTAATTCTTCTCAGGTGGAAGAGTGAAGTTTCTGCTTTGCTGTCATACCTGTATTAAATGCGCTTTTATTTTGCATGATCAATCAATCGATCGATCGATCAATCAATCAATCATTCATTCATTTATTCATTTATTTATTTATTCATTCACATTCATTCATTCATTTATTCGTTCATTCACTCATTCATTCAAATTGTCAAACTGTACAAACTCAACAATTCCGCAAGGAATGCACAAACTATAAAGCAAAATGAGTTTAAACCTCTGCGATTGAAAAAAACTCTTGCTTGCAAAAGAACATTAGTTTACTTAAACATGACAGATTCCGTATTTACAATAGAGTGGGCACTGTTAGAATTAGATTTACGCGTTAATTACACTACTTCACAGAACGTATCAGGCAGGTCGACAAGCAGTAGGCCGCAGTGCGACGCCGTGACAGAGATATAAAGGCTGCTCAGCACATCATCACAATACGTTTATTCCAATGATGTTCAGTGTGTTACTGCTATCGTTCAGCGCAGTCAGCTACAGAACTACACTGTGTCCCCCAAACGGCTCACTATTTAATTGGTTCTAAATTCGATTTTGACGCCTGTTGATATTTAGAAGGATGAGACTTGCAGCTACTGATTTTTGCACATATGTACATTTAATTATCTGATTGCTTGTCAACAGAAATTTCGCATACGACAGCAGAGTCGTTTTTTTCTGGAAACTGAGTGACTCTGAAAAGAGCCAGCGGTTGATTAAGCAAGTGCTCTAAATGACTCACGTTTACCTTCAAGTGCGCTCTTAGTGTATCTTTTCAACAGATACAAATCTTTTAATCGAAATCTTCTCTTTGTCTCTGAGACTGCGACAGCACGCATATAGGCCTACTTCGAGTGCTCCGGCATGTTATGCTAGGCCTATACGTCCGAGCAACGTTTTACGAGGTTGTGAGAAACCTACATCAATGTTGCTTAAGTTCCATGCACTGTCTAAATTCTATAACTAGCCAGTGCTCACTTTGTTTCTTTCGTACAAAGCTTTATCAACAAAAGTACTGCAGTTTTCGAGTCGGCTAAAAGACTAACTCTGAAAGGCAAGCGCTAATACTTGCAATTGTTTCATGCGTTCTCGCGACAGCGCGAGGACTCCGCTAAGCTGGGCATCAAAAACGTATTTGCTTCAGTGATTTGATCGCGTCGGTCCCGGAGCTAAGCACGTTGTAAATAATTCACACAAAATGTCGGTGAATAGTCATCACGTACGAATGATCACAGTCTTCTCACGCATAAGGGATCATCTCTACGCTCGTAATTGGCCACGAAAGCTACCGAATTCGGCGAAATAACACAAAATAATGGCCATTACGCCATTTAAAGTCATTCAAGGTCACCGAATTTGGTACCAAACGAAAGCCTATATACGACTTCCTATTAGTGATTAATACTAACTTGCCTCCTATCTTGCACCGTTTCCAAGTTATGGCTGATTATATGTCAAATTTTCGCAAGCGACAGGTGATCGCTTTATTTAACGCCTTCGCTGGGGGTGATGCCCTGCGAATATCGTTTTAAGTGATATACCGCTTAAACTAGATTCTTTGGGCTGCATTTCACTTGCAGAATGTGTCAGTGTATCTTCAACCACTTTTACGTAATAGGCCTCAAGAGCTACCGAATTCGGCGAAATAACGCAAACTACACGGCCATTACGCCGTTCAAGGTCATTTAAGGTCACCGATTATGGTACCAATCGCAAGCTTATATGCGGCTTCCTATTAGTGATTAATACTAACTTCCCTCATATCTTGCATCGTTTCCAAGTTATATGGCTGATTATTGTCAAATTTTCGCTAGCGACAGGGGAGTGCCTCACTTTAACGCCCTCGCTGGGGGTAATCTCCTGCGAATATCCGGATAAACTTTACCTCTCCTCCGAAACTAGAAGGATTGTCCTACCTGATGCTAAAAACGCACGATCGTATCTTCATTCGTCTGGACGAAACACCGGAATGTGACGGACAGACGGACAGACGGACAGCGGTCTGCCTTGACGCGCTGTAAAAAGGGTAACTTTATATTGAGACACAGTGTAGATATGTGTTCGTATCTAACCGACTTTTATAGGCGCAAAGCCACTGGAACATGCATATCGGCCTTAACGACAACCGAGATTAAAAGCCGCCGCTGCCTTGCTGTGAACCGGTTTCGCTTTACGTCCATGATGCTTCATATGCTTCTTTATAGGCTTTTTGGACTGCGCAACGTGGTTCGACACTGCTACGAGAATGTCCGTCCGTCTGTCTGTCTGTCTCACCCCTAAACGGTTCGAGATATCAAAATATGCTTTGCACCTTACCATAAAACGATGTCTCTAGTTTCTTGGGGCTAAATTTCGCAACCTCGAACTTACGGTTGTGGTTTACGACTATGAGTGCGTTAAGGAGAGGCACCCCCAGCTGTTGACAGCAAAAGTTTGACTAATAATGCGATATTAGAAACGGTGCAAGATAGGATGTAAGTTAGTATTATTCACTAATAGGAAGTGACATGCTGGCTTTCGATTGGTACCCAAAATGGTGTCCTAGAATGACCTTGAACCGCGTAGTGGCCGTTATTTTGCGTCATTTCACCAAAGCGGTAGCATTCGAAGCCAATTAACGTACTGAAGCTAGACCCACAGCGTCTGCGAAGAAATGTAGCCGAAAAATTCTAGCTTTTGGCGTTATATAATTCACGACCGTGGACCCGCGCTTCTCTCTTAATATTCCCGACAACTGACTCACCCCCATCTTTTCACAATTCCAGTTGTGCAACATTACGCGGCCATTTCAGCAACAGCTGAGATTCTGTATAATCTTCTTACTGAATAGATGTGAAGGATTAGCCTAGTCGCCATGCAGCGCCTCGACAGAATCTGCCATCAGTCGAGAATCAGACCAGGGACAATACTTCCGCCTATACCCGTAGTGTATTTTGTCGGTTGTGTTAAGCCTACCTGGTTGCAAGACATGGTCTTTCACATCAGTTAAATGATTAAAATTATATACTTTTCACATGTGGTGCCAATCTCGCATCCTGGACATTGCACGGTGAACTTCATACGCAACCCTTGTGTCCGTAAAGCCTCGAGGTCATCCTCGTCACGACAGCGGTCCACCTGAGACTACCCAGTAACGTCATTGTGGCCTAGTGCCAGACTGTGTATTTCTGTCAAAACTGTCCTTCCGTCAGCATGCGTTACATTCGTGATAAGATTCTTCCTGCTCATTACCAGTGTAGATCTCGAAGTTGACCACCGACAGCTTGGCTGCAGCATATAATCATTCGACTTTCTCCCTGCCAAGTGCTCGTGTGTGCTCAAGATCGATCTGTCTGGTCAGCGTTCACAACGGCCGTCGAGACGATCGCGTTGCTGCAGCTGCAGATAATGATGATGACGAAGTGCACGCGACACAGACAAAATTGTCGATGTGAAACAAGTGGTAAGTTAGTATTATTCACTAATAAGAAGTCGCATATGAGCTTTCGATTGGTACTAACATCAGTGACCTTGAATGATCTTGAACGGCGTAACGACCGCCGACGCGCGCTATATCTGAGGTTCTTCTTGTTCGTTTTTATGAACTCGGCTAAGCTGGAAAACAGGTGACGCGTGAACGGTGAATTGTTATGTTTAGCATATCGTTTCACTGCTGCACTTGTGCAAAGAATATGCGACTGTGATGAAATTCAAAACGACAGTCTTAATACTCCTGATAAAGTAACGATATCCGGTAGGTTAAAGAATAGGTAAATGGCCGTCGGTCGACTGGGAGTCTGGATCGCAAAAAAAGTTCAGCGGTAAAACATCGGACTTGTCGACCTTATTCGGGCGGCCTAAAAATCAGCCTGACCTTTGTAAACGCGATATGTGTGTGATACTTTGTCACTGCATGAATAAAGTCTTTTTCGAGTTCTTCTTACACAGCAGTCGTTTTATGAAACACAGTGATTGTGACTGTAGACGTGTTCATTCCGCATATTTGAAAAAACAAAAACTACGTCTAATGGTCATGAAAGTGATTAACTGAAGTACGTGATAGAATACTATAATAACTCATGAATAACTTATGAAGATAAGTGAGTAGATGACTGCTTCATACTTTCGTAAGTCTGCATTTCTGTATGCCTGTTTCTGCTTACATGTACATTGTACAGACTGTAGTGTTGCCTCGTACTGCTTCAAAAAAATAGAAAATTTCAATCCCAATGTTTTATATGCAGCCACGAGCGCGTACTGAACAGTCTTAAAAGCTCACTTATCGTCTGAGCACTACAGTGAGCTGTAATAGTTCTTAATCAGCTCTTCCCATTACGAGACATTTTCCATTAGCAGTCCTATAATGCATGGTTTCCAAACACGTGGTGTGATTTGCACCGTTGCTGCTGTAGCGGAAAGCCGAGATATATCCTTGTCGCTGGAGCTACGAGCATCGGCGATCATACACGGTTTCTTGACTGGACCACCAGCTAACTGCAGACAGCGCTTTAATAGCAAGGTTCGGTCGTAGACGACGTAGACGTATTATAACTCTGAACGAATTACGGTTGCCCACTTATAATGTCCAGCGAATTAGAATTTTTAGGACTGCGCGCTATGTAAATTTATTTTCGCTGTCGTTGACGTCGACATTCACCGTCTGCATACAGAAGGCTGGTTAAATAGGAATGATGTAACGAACGAAAAGCCTACAGATGATGATAATATTGCTGGCAACTGTAATGAAGGCCCTTCCTCGCAATCGCTATAGCTAGCTTGCTTGCTTATCGTCGCATGGATACTACTGAACTCCAAGCGAACTAAATCGAACATAAAACGCTGATATCAGAGGTCATAGAGCAGTCAGGAAGACAATAGTGTATTTTACGGCTTCGGTCTGACACAAACACTTGGGAAGACAGTGAGAGATTGAGAGGGAGGCAGAGATACCAAATGAAGAGTTGCCCGTCTCTATTTGCTTTTGTTGTTTTTTTGTGTTGTCATACTTTATGTGGTGCTACCACTTAGTGGTGAATGATGTTATATGATTATGATTGTGTTTGCGTTGGAAACGCAGATAGTATGTTGTTATTAATACAGAAATTCTGCGGTTTTGGTCTTGGTTTTGAAGCATTGGTCTCGGCTGTTTTCGAGACCGATCAATAATTGAAATTTATTAGCAATGTATGCAGAAATGTAATGCTGAACTGTGAATGCTGGTACAGCCTTATGTATGTATTAAGATTGTGAACTATACTACATGTAGAACTGTCAGCATGTTTTAACTAGTCTAATAGGCTACATTGTGACAATGCGAACTTGTTTTATGTCTCATTTGCTGGTCTTGGTATTGGACGTGGTCTCGAGAGAACTGGTCTTGGTCTTGGCACTGCTGGTCTTGGTCTTGATCTTGATCTTGTTACAGCTGGTGTTGACTACAACTCTGGAAAGAGCTCGATTCTCCTCTGTAGAAACAAGCCCGATCGACTAGAATAATATCATTCTAATTTGTTTGTGTAGGACACACCAATTATACAGTATGGTACGTTACGTTAGATTAGACAGTTTAATGAAACGTTTGCCAAGGCTGACCTTATCAAAAAGTGCTTTGCTTGCGCCAACAGCGGGGACAAAACTGTACTGTTACGATGTGTGAAGCAGTTATTGTCTGCTGCATCGTGAAAATTACATTGACATCCGAGACCTTTTTAAAACCAAATTGCAAAAGACGGTTGTGTAGAATTCACTGAATTTATCACAATCACACAATTTAGTTACATGTTGATGATAATGAATTTTAAAACATAATTACCAAACACTCTATACTGGCGCTAAAGCTACGAGTGATGTCCGAAGTGATGTTGGCGGTCTATAAATAGCATGAAACACAGTTCTCCTTTGCCAATTTTTTTGGTACTTTAGCATAAATTAAATCTGTGCAGCGCCATTTATTTCTTAACTATTTTTTCGTCGACCCATGGAACTCCTGTATTTAAGAGACATTACAAACAACACATACATTTCCAACACACTACAATTCAGTAAAACAAACATTTTATATTTCTGATGTATCACAACAGTTTGTGACAGAAACATGTCAGTGCGCAAATGCATGAAAGAGCCAGTCCACCAGAGGGGGGGGGGGTCGTTTGTCCGG
>Ga0049105_1000072_pt1 | contig 20795 bp, 10 predicted proteins | sample WorMetvaBAHAMAS1_FD_61260 | JGI IMG/M metagenome (GOLD analysis project Ga0049105, IMG submission 61260) | Worm MetaG Olavius vacuus BAHAMAS.1 | ecosystem: Host-associated > Annelida > Digestive system > Unclassified | place: Germany: Marburg | collected 2013-04-09
TCGCCTCTGACGTTCGCCCGACATCTCAAGAGCCACCTGTTTGATTGACTGACAGCGCCTCTGAGGACTATTTAGGACGCGCTTTACAAATCTGCGCATCATCATCATCATCGTCATCACCTTAATTGGTAGGGTAGTCTAGCAAGTAGCCAGACTAGCCAGACCTTTATCTATTAATACATCTGCACTCATATTTAATTACCGGTATCGGCGGTATGTCCGGTAACCGTTTTGTCGAAACCAGTTATCCACCGGTTATCTAATTACATGACGTCATGTGTCACTCACGTGGCTGCAGTCCTCGAAAGGAAGGCAGCCGGTGAAGTGAAACGCAGTTAGGTAATCACTACATCGACGATGTGCATGAAGTGGCCGGTCGTGTACAGTGTAACCAAACACTCTCAACTGAGCAATCTAGGCTGCTTGCCACCCGGTGCAGTGGCATCTTGCTAAATTTCTTTCGTCCCTGGACGGCAGTAGAATGCAGGGGAGTAAACAAGACTAGCAGCAGCGTGCGGAGTGTCAAGCTGCATGTCCACTGAAGTGTGACCAGGCGGTGGCGGTCAAGCTATGCAGACGGCCGACGCAGTGATGTGCGGTTGGTGGATGCATCCACTTGCAGACACATATTCCTTCAGTTTGCTTATCAAGAATTTTATTCTTGATAATTGCCAAAAGATATTAGAAATTAATTTGAATGTTGTTACAAGATTTTACGGTATTGCCGTTGCACAATCATTCTAATAACGCCTCGTGTAATTCTTCATTTTATCATACAGGTTGGTACTATGAGTATAGGGTCACATTCAGACGCAGATTAACTGCAAGGTCAAGATTGCAGTATATTTGCATATTGCTATGGACTGCGGACGTGGATCTTTGGTCAAATGGTGTGGACTAAGGCGGATTGATTTTTTTGATCTACACACCTCTGTTGACTGCACACCATGCTGGAATGGGAACGGCATTGTCAGCTTACGTCTTGTTTTGCCGGCTACCCACGTCATTGTCAGCTGAAACACGGAGGATGTTGAGTGGGCAAAGTACAAATCAAACAACTTGGGCAGTGTCTGATGTGACCATTGTGACTGTGACACGGAGTTGAAGCTCGTGTTTTAGTGTTATCTGCATGTATTGGACGGCGCGGCGGCGCCCTATCACCGACAGGCCATCAGGCCTCTCTTGTGGCATCATATGACCGTCCTTGAGATAATTATTGCTGTTTTGCATCGTTTTTGAATGGACGGCATGTTGGTCTATCTGTATTTGTGCAGCTGTTGCTATGAATTCGGTCTGTGCCAGTGAGAAACGCACGTGTGAGATGTGCCACAGTTCGACTGAGAAACGATAAACGTCACTAGCGTTGGCGTACAAAGTCCACTACTAGGCCTACTCAGTTACTTATTTCCATTCAGAAATACAAGACTGTCCATGTATTAGGGCAGCAGACGTGAACGGTGCTAGTCGACAGCCTACCAGTCGCCAAAACAGACGTCCAGAAGCTGCCAACGACGCTGGAATTGTGAGAAAATGACGGCAATGCAATGTGGGTATGCACTCACACGACATCTCAGTTTACTAGCATTGCTGACATGCCTAACTGGCAAAAGCTGCAATCTGCATCGTCTAACCAGCTTGATGTTCCGTCCTTCCGCCTGCCAACTGTCGGCAGTCGTGCCTTTCCGATTGCTGGTGCTAAGGTCTGTAACAGCTTACCAGACGATGTCATTTCCGCTCCGTCCCTGTCAACCTTCCGGCGCCATTTGAAGACATACTTATTCTGCTGTTGTTACAACACTCTCTGATTCTGCTGTACTTACTCTGACTATAGTGGTCCTCGTGATGGCGTTGCTGCTTAGGCCACTCTAAAAATTTCAGTGATGATGACGACGACGACGATGATGATGATGATGATGATGATGATGATGAGTGTGTCCAGGTAATGGGCAAACTCCACTGTCGGCATTGCCTGGGTCGTGTTGACACGACGTGTGATAAATTTGATAACCTGTGATACGTTCTGATAACCGGTTACTGGTTTACCGGTTGGAAACCGATTAACCGGCTTACCGGTTACCATTTTAACAAGCCTAATTAGCACAACAGGGAAAGTATTATCGTTTGTGTTTTGATATAGGGTGCAGAAAATGTTATCAGATTGGATCAGCGAGACGACCATTCAAACAGAGTTTCATCTGCAGACGTCCGAGCAGATACGAGACCGACGCCCAGTTCTTGGGACTATGTGGATTACCACCGACTTCCGTCATTTCTACATGACAATGAATTTCTGATGCAGCATCATCGGCCACAGCTAAACTCGGTCGTTGAATGTTTGAAGTCTGCGTTCATGCTGCATTCTGAAACGTGGAATATCTGGACCCATGTGTTTGGTACGATCTGTCTTGACGTGAACTAACAGATGCCTCTGCAGTTGCTGTAGTAATATGTGTATCTAGATGATAAATCTGTGAAAACAATAGCACTCGGATAGCGAACCTCCAAGGCCAAATTATGAGAAAAGGCCGGGTCTTGTGATGTTTAAGAATCCTTTAATATTAGTGATGGTTTACATATTTATCATGGTGTGGACTACCCATGGAGAGTTATGGTACAAACCTTGACAGTGACGTCATCAGCTATAAATAGTTTCATGTCACTGCGGCAAGAGGGTGTGGCCGTTTGCTATGATAAACAATGCATACGGTGGTCTTGCCTCGTTGTAAAGAAAGTTCACGTTTGCTATCTCATCTCCTGATGAGTTTCTTGTTACATAAAGTTGCCAACAGATAGACAAATGCATTAATCTTGCAGTGTCATTTAGGCTGTAAACATTGATGGGCAAACACAAATGTACTGATACTTATTTTTAGCAGGCAGGGGTGGCGATTGGCCAACAGATCATTATGTACACCCATTAATATGTCATTCTCGTGATCAGAATTTTTAAAAAGATTTTACTATGTCAAAGGGAGTACTCCCCCCTCACCCCCTCTGATTTGCCATTAAGTTGATGGGGTGGTTTTGATCATCACAGCAATGGTTGTAAAATGTCGTATTGCGAGGAGCTCGTATCAGTTGTAATACTGACTCTGTGTGTATGTGTACATGTTCAGGAGTATTGGCCACGTTCCTAGTCAGTTTTTATTATATTGCGTACATTGCGAGCAACCTTGGTCATCGACTGTCATTCGTCATCTTCTTCCTCGGTGCCATGTTCTGCATGGGGTCATCGGCAGTGTATCACGCTTTCATCTGTCACTCGGAAACTGTCTGCAGACTGCTTGCCAAGTAAGCAACATTGCCCGTCAGTCAGGCCTGTAGCCAGAAATTTGCTACAGGGGGGTTTATGGTTGATATACTGACAACCCTTTTCTAGTCATCACTGTTTTGGACATTACTTGTTTAATCAATATACATCACTCACTAAACCTAAATCTGCTAGTAAGTATCAGCATAACATAATATAATGAAAAGTTTGAAAAGTTACAACAAAGACATATTCCAGCCTGCAGAATGTAGACTCATAAAAATTTACGATTTCTTTTCTGGGGGCCTTAACGTCACATCTTCACAGTCACTGCCTGTTTTCTGCGGTCGTCTGAAGACTCGTCTCTTCAGCCACAGTTTTCGTTGACTGTATTGTTGTGCCTGCAAAGTGACACTGTCATTACGGACACATTAATCACTGTTCTTACTTACTTACTTACTTACTTAACCCCAGTAAGCCCCCCACTGCCTCGGGCCTGCTGTCCGTTACTGATTGTTATTTAATTATTTGGTATCTCGAGTCTCATTTTACCACTTCGAGCTTAAAACGTAATCATTCCATAAGTGTTTTTTTACCACAGACTGCTGCTGTTTATCAGACTTCCTCATTGGACTTTGGGATGTTTTTCTGCATTTCTCGTGTTAAGTGGATTTGAAGTTTTGGGTTTTTAAATTAATTTTTCTTCGAGCTAATTGCACCAGCTGCACATCAGTTTAACATATTTTTGTGTAACGTTATGCCATTGCCTGCCATACTTGCTATGTTCAGTGTTCAATGAATTTCGGCGATGGTCACAGTGCACTGATGATTTGTTATATTGCTGGAGTTGATGTGGAATGACTCTTGACATAAGAAGGTCATTATTACATTTACTTTTTGTTCTGATAACCTATGGAAAAGTATAGTTTATGGCTCTGGAAAAAGTCGGGTAAACTCCGGGAATTTTTTTCTCCCACTTTGTGGCCACCCTGATTAACCTGTTACGTGGCTGAATGTGTGCAAGGCTGGACTACTGTGGAATTATTGTGCTGATCGTAACATCCCACATACCGTGGCTACATTTCGTCTTTTACTGTGACGGTTTGGTCCAGTTCGTCTACATCACCAGTTTCCTCGCACTTGGCGTCATGGCTGTATGCTTCGTCATGCGTGACGAGTTTCGCCGTCCAGCATACCGGTGGATTCGATTCTGTAAGTGCTTATGACACTGTGTATACTGCTAGAATTTATGGGCTTATAAATACGTATTGTGTTTTAATAAGGATGGTAGCAATTAAAAAATATTTCGTTAGTTAATTTGACCAGATTTAACGATCAGTTGACAAAATTTAAAAACATTTCCATAGTTAATTTGATAGAATTTAACAAGCAGTTAATAGTTGTTTTCAGTTAAACACAAGCAGTATAAATTGGTCAAGAAACTTCCTTTGTTGATAACTCACCGCTGTCCTGTCCTTGTGGCGTAGTGGGCTAAACACCACTATAGGCCACGGTGCCTGCTTGGCTAATGGGCTGATGGCTCTCACCAGACTGGGTTCAAATCCAGGTCTGGAAGGGTGTTTTTTGGCTCAGTTAGGCTAGCAGGCATGCTATGAGATTAAATTCTTGGACAGGCAGTCACAGAGGGTTTGCCTGTGTCCTCATTAAACTGTGACAGGCCATTACGCTCAGGAATAAGAGTGCCTGAGACCGTAATGAGTACGGGTGGTCAGATAACAGATAGCCCTAGGCCATGTGCACCGCGCCGGTCACCGTAGCACCAGAACCTGCTATGACCTCGCTTGGAAGGTGGGCAGGCTATGGGTCGCTCGGAACTGTTAAGGCATATGGGTACAGAGGCCTAGCCTAGAAGAAACTGGCTGCCAGTCTGCATACTGTAAAAACATACGGCCCAAAGCTCTCCCAACAGACTCACACGTGCTGTCACTATAGTGTAAACTGCAGCACATCACTCATACAAACACACATACCTCGCACACAATAAGTTGGCTGTGCATTGAGTTGTACTGATCTGGCCTCAGCACTGACCATAGACTGTCACAGCGGCCTCTGCTTCTCTGGTCACCCCAATGGTACAATACAGTACAATGCAATATAATTAACAGCTCTTGCAATCAGACATACTTAGCGAGTATTTTTCATCAAGATTGCGATCACTACACAGAGTTGAAAATGACACAATCTGGAAACCACAGTGGCTATACAGCACTCATGAAATGAAGTGAATTCAGTCTCTTAAACAAACTTAAATGTGATGGTCCCTGGAGAAAGAGACGATTGTCGTTGGTCGATGATATATGAGCTGAAGAGTTGTTTACTTACAAGTACAAGTACAAGTACAAGTATTTATTGACACTCTTGCTGCCCAAAGGCCGAACAACTTGATAAAACAAGAAAATGTTGAAAAACTTGTAAACAACACAATAAACCTAAATGAACACAACATAATGAACCTACACCGAAATGAAGAGAAGGGTCAAGCTCACTAGCTGTTACAGGATGGAACCTGGTAACCATTTAAGGAGCTGTTACTTTACAGTGTTTTGTTAGTTTGTGACCTTTCTCAAAATTTTGTGACTACATTTTTAATCATTAAATTTTTCAAATGACAAATCATGCGATCAGTTGTTAATTTTCCCACCCCTAGATCTAGAAGTGTAATGTTAACACATGCCGTATGTTGATGTGTATGCGCAGTATTGTTTGCGATGCTCGGCTTTGGTTCCATCGTACCAGCCACACACTCAGTTCTCATCGACAACGTCTTGTCCATTCTCAGCGTTCCAGCATGGCTGCCGTTCATGGTGGCACTCTACCTTGTTGGAGGTCTCACTTACGCTGTTCGATTCCCAGAATGTCTTCTGCCGGGCACTTTCGACATCTGGGTAAGTACTGTCAAGTTGTGTGAAAGTGGCATTGTGTTATAATTAGCTAGTTGCCTAATTAATGCACAGCCACTTCCGGCACACAGCCCTGCCACAGACAACAACTCCTTGATTGGCTGCACAAGCTGCAATGCGACAGATGATTGGTCGCTAGCCAGTACCAATTTCGTTGACAGTCAGTACCCATGTTGGTGCTCGTTTGGGTGCGTTTTTTTATTGAACCAGATGTTTTGAAAACAATGTACCGTTCGACAATACCATTCCGATTTATCTGATTAATCTGCTCTGGAAATTAGGGTTAGGAATTTAGGTTAGACTCAGAGTTGCACTATTTTAGCATTTTTCACGGAGAATAATTAAAGTCAGCACCTTATATTTCGCGAATTTCACGGACGGTAACATCTTGTTACCAGAACACACCCACACAATAAAATTTACATATTTTAGGAGTGCCCGTGCATAAATTAGGCAACTAGCTAATGGTTACATTGTGATGAAGGTTCCACTGTCATGCAATGAAGTTGGGCAAGTTGTTCACACACATGCACATCTTTCACAAGGCAGTATACTGCAATTTTTAGTATTCAGTGAATGAATTATGATGCAAAGTATGTTCTGTTATCACTGCTTAAGAATATAGGCCAGTTTTTGTATTGATTAAACATATGATACAACAGTCACAGTCACGAGCAACAGCTACTGTACAAACATGGTATACTGAAGCTGAAGTTTTGCATGCAGACCGCCTCTGAAGTGACAGAAGTGGCCCAAGTTGCCCAAAAATTGTGCTCTATAGCAAGAATTGCGTGATGTGAGAAAACGTCAAAAGTTGCGCTGCTTAAGATCGCAATTTTCTGTTAGGACTAACTTGGGAAGGTAACTGGTGGAAAGTGATGGCGGCCTACCCCTGGGTGTATAACTAGGCTCTAAGTAATTTTTATGCCTCTTCCAGCAATAGGCGATGGATGGAGGCATTGTGTTTACTAGTCGTCTCTCTGGCTGTCCGTATGTTGTCTGCCCATTAACACCTGTCTTGCTTGATGTTATATCTCTTTACATAGTGAAGGATTTCAATGAAACTTTTCACAGACATCACCATACGAGCAAGCAGTTCAGTTCAGTTCAGTTTAGTGTGTAAAATTCGGCTGACAGAACGCAATCGTACATAGATGAAATATACTTCCCGATTCTTAACCTTGGTATCTCCGATTTATATTTTATTGTTGCTAAAATAGCCTTGATTATGTCCTCACACTGTTATGTTATATATTCATGTTTTTTATGATCATTTTTCTCTCTTTTAATCTTAAGTATATATTTCTCATTCATTTTTACCGTAGCTAAATAGCTTTGATTATATTCATCTTTTATGTAAATCTACCATACCAGTAACAGCACTGAATGAATGAATGGCACTGAATAGCCTAATATGTGCTGATGTGCCATTAAGAAACTGCTCACTTCACTTCATAGATGAAATAAATGAAGATATAAACCTAAGATGATAACAATATTCGGTAAAAATGATGATGAAGATACAATCAATTAACAATAGCTATATATCAACTAGTAAGTGTCTTTGAACAGTTGCCTTTCAAAAAAGTTTCTAGCATCGCCTTTAATTTCTAGTGTAAGTTCATGTTGTCTAGGCCTAAGATTGTACATGTGGTTATTGTGATCAGGTCAGATATAAAACAGAACATGCTGATCATTATTGAGCACATCAGTAAAAAGCATATCTGACTGGTTTTTTAAAGTCAAAGATCAGTGCCATATGTGGACGTATGTTTGTGTATTTATGAAGTTGCTGAAACATAAATGGTAGCAAAGATGAAAATATGGCACAGTTTCCAAAGGACGTAAAGGGCTAAACAGGTTCCAGTGACAGATGTATGAAGCTAACTGGAATAAATCAGAAGAGAACAAAATAAGCAGTAATGGTCACTTATATCAACTGAAAGTAGGCAAAAACTGCTCAGTCTGAAAAACTCGTGATTTCAAATATTTCTTTCACCAGTTCATCATCATCATCATAATCATCACCACTTTCACTATGCATCACTGCATCTCAGTTCCACTCCAGACTCAAAACTTACCTTTTCCATAAGTCCTTTCCACCCATAGTCTCCCTCACCTTTTCGGACGGATCTCACAGATTTTTATGACCATTTCCGGACTTAATTAGCTCGTTGGTTTTCGTTTTGTTTTTCTCTTTTCATCTTTTTTGTTTAATTCGTGTGATAGACTAAGCTGATTTAATCAGCTTTTAAATTGCATGTTAAATCCCCGTACTTTCCTTTCGTTCCTTAGATATTTGAAAGAAATAATATATGAGGTGTTAATCGAGCTGAGTTTAAAAAGTGGAGAGAGATGCACCGATAATCGCTATTGGCCAATTATCGGCCGTTTTGCCGATAATCGGCATCGGCTGGTTAGTACATTGCTATTGGCCGATTATTGTTTACACAATTGGTAAGTACAAGTTTTTATTTGGTACCAAAAGTTAACAAACATGACAGTGGCTTTCGCTTCCGGTGAAAATGGGTGCATTTTGTAACTTTGCTTTTGGGTGCGTTTTTGTTTTGTCTGCCGCTGCAGTTCTTCAAGTAAGTAAGAGTCCTCGGATACCAGTCGGAGCCTAAATAAATAACTTGAATAAGACAGCAAAATAAGTTTTTTTGTATTAATCGGTGTCGGCTGATTGTTAGGCTTCGATAATCTGCCAGTGCCTTATCGGTGCATCTCTAAAGAAGTAGGTGTGACATTTCAGCTTACTGGTACAAACATATTTGACAGTTACACGATGTGTTGTGTGACATCTGTGAACTGTTGCAGTGTCAGAGTCATCAGATAATGCATCTCTGTGTGATTGGTGGAGTGATGTCCTGCTACAAGGGAGCTGCTGACCTGGCCGTCCAGCGACTCAACCTTATCAATGATTGTCAGCTGAACACCACTGCTGCCTTCATGTAAACCCGTCCATTCATCAACACGATGCCACTTTGCATTCAGTTATTATTATTATTATTATTATTATTATTAACAAAGTACTGATTAAAGTGACGCTTAATAAAGTTATAGCAGGGGCACTTCACATAGTCTGTAAATCTCCTTGTGGACTTGGCAGAACATAAGCCACAAGTGTTTTTGTGGGTCATAAGAATACGTTATGAAATTGAACTTTCTATTTACTAAAAAATTAAAAAGTCATGAAAGTGGATTTGTGTTGTAAAAACAAAGCCAGTGATTAAGTCATTGTTATCGCCTGTGATTAAATCATTGCTGTCTGTTGTGAGCAGCTAGCCTTTGACTGTCAAATTGCTAATCAAGACTGGACAATGGTGTTGGTGGTGCGAAAAACTGGATGTGTCAGTTCTGTGAAGACTGATGTTAGTAGTAGTCTGATTCAGTGGCGATATGTTTGTTTCCATAAGTTAGCTGTATGCTGTACTGTTGCAAAGTGATGGCTCGTGAAATTTGCTGTTTTCATCATTTGATTGGGAACTCTTTAAAAAAAACCATATATATCCTGTGCCTTCAAATGTGATTCGGGTTTATTAATCCTTGTCTTTCGCATAGTCGTTGCAAAAAATGTTTTCTTATTATATTTATAAAGTATATATATTATAAATAATAAAGTATAAATACGTATATGTCAGTGCAGTACTGTAACTTGTATTTTTTTGGCAAATTGTAAACTTCAATCAATCAATCAATCAATCAGAGATTTTTAAAGTGGCCTAAGTGGTATGCCACTGCTAGGACCACTACTGCTAATAAGACTGTTGGAACAGAAATGTCTTAAGTCTGTGACGGAATGCTATCAGAGTTTCGGCCGAGGTGACATGATCCGGTAGGCTGTTCCGTACTCGTGGACTGGCAACACTGAATGCCTTTGTAACCTTTTAACTTCGGCAAAAAATGGAAATGTCAGAACTACTGCCATGATATTTGAAACTTTCTCATATGTCTGTTTTATGCCTATGATTGTAGTTTGTATGCACAGTGGTTTATTGTAACGTGATCCTCTATGATTGTTACTGGTACATGTGTGGTATGGTCAGTCTTGGTTGATGGTTTAGACAGTGGCGGCGCTACACCAGGTCAAATGATCTGGCTGGAAGATCGTATTGCTTTGCTTCGGTAATAGTGTGAACAGAAAATAAAAACGTTACCATATCTGACCGCTTATTTTGACGGTGAAATGGCCTGTGTTTTGAGAGCGACAACTAAAAAAAGGTCATCAACTTCTTTTGAGGAAAAAAGTGCATCCGGCTGACCTGGTTGGAGGATATTCTGACCTCGAAATGACCTGGCTCCTTTACTGCGCTGGCGCCGCCACTGGCTTTAGACTGTCTGATTGCTTTCTAGTTCAGTGTCGTTCTGTTACATTGCCGTTTTACGATCTGTGGGTATTTTTTCGATATTTTCGTACTCCTGAAGCTTTTTGTGTGTCACGTGGCAACTTTCGTGTTATTGATACTTACATATATATATTTGGATATATCAGCGAGTCATTGCTGTACAGTATTGCATACATTTCTGTCTCGTTCTGTTTCATTGTTTAAATACCGTGTAAATCCTTTAACATGAGCCCATGGCATACGTAGATACAAATTGGTTCGAGTCAGCCAGGCATCAGAATTAAGACCCAAAAAATCAACACTTGATCATTGTGTTAACTTTGTGTTATATATTCTGATAGCCAGTTGCATGCCTGGCTACTGTCATGAGTGGTCGTGTCAAGTATACTTTTTTCCTTATAAGCTGGTAAAAGTAAGTAAAATAATTCAACTGACCTTGTTTCTCTGACACGACATTTGTTGGGAGACCTGGGTCATATTCGTAGCCCAGTTTGTGTTAGAGGGTTTATTATGTCAGCTAACTATTATTTTGTGCAGTGTTGTGATCTGAGGCGCATTTCGCACTTTCATTTCTACGAGAATCTCGTAGCTGCTAACCTAGGAAAGCGTTTCGCACTTCAGAAGCTACGAGCAGCTATGAAAAATAGCTAGCAAACAATTGTTTAGCTACGACTGACTAACTCCGCCCACAAACGGCGACGTGATTGTTGATTTGTGTTGACGTTGTGGATGACGTCATAACTCTGGCAGCTAGCAAAGAATTTAGAAATGCGTCTCGCATCCGAACCTAGAAATCTAGGTTAGCCAAAGCTAGCAGCTCATAGCAAAAAAGTGCGAAACGGCTCTCTGAACTCTGATTTTCTGCCATTAAATAATGTCATAATATGATGATCTTTGTCACATATGTTACAGTTTATTGGCATTGAGCTTCAGTCAACTGATTCCTCAGTTACAGTCAGTAGATACAAGGCAGCCTCCCCGCCCGGTATAGAAATTGCTCCCTTTTCAGTTTTGCAATATGACCCCCGATATGACCTATAATGTGTTTGGTGGGACGTTAAACTTTACTCAGCTTTAACTTCAGTTTTGCAAACTTTTTGAAAAATGTACATACAGGCATGCTATCGAATTTTTTTCAGAAAAATTGTGACTTGAATTTTGAAAAAGTAAGTTGGTAACCGTTTTGTATTAGCCATTTTTGCCCAGTAATGGTACAGCAAGTCACTGTGTTTTATATATGACATCATACGCACTCTTTGGCGAGCAAAACTAAACAGTGGCCATATACAGTTAAATTGCATCAGCAAACATTATATTCTATTTTTCGTATGTCATATGATGTGTTGTTGCATTTGATATTCTTGCTTTGTGCCGTGTATTTCTGATGTCATTTGTGTTTGTTGTATTTTCCTATGGCTTCTTAGGAAATTAACACCTCCCCTCCGATAGACAACATCTGAGCTATGATGTTTGTCTGGAGGTAAGAGGGGAAATTATCAGAACTGTTCTTTGTTGTGTTGTGTACTGAAGCTGTGCACAGTCATAAGCACACTTAGATGAGCAGTTCTTACAATTCTCTGTATTGGGTTTTGTCACACTGGGCCCATTTTACTGAGCGTAGATTTATTCATATTTATCTGTGTGTATTTTGTGTGTTTTGTTTCATACTGCATAGTTGTTGTATTATTGTGAGCACAGTGGGGTGGACCTGATGGGATTGAAGCCTAATCCTTAGGATTTATCTTCCTTCAGTGCTTTGACACTGTTGGTTGGGTCATTTGACCCATAAAAACCTGTCCCCAATATGACCTATAATGTGTTTGGTGGGACGTTCAGCCTTTATCTATCTATCTTAGGAAATTTGCCATACATTAGGAGTATTATATAATGTATTTATTTTTATACTGCCTTAGCCTGTAACATGTAGACGGCTTATAGTCGATAATAGGTGTTGGTTTCTGTCTGTTTTGAACATACATTGAAGGCCGTGTTCAGTTCATTTTCAATACCTCGTTCAATGTTATTTTTACATTCAGCATATGCATGTATCTGCTTTGAATACGTAGAATGCTCTAATGAGATGCATCAAGGTTGTACATAGCTATATGTTGGTCGTAATGTGATTAATGGTACATCGTTAGTGCTCATATGTTATTTCAGGCGAGCCAGTAAGTGTTGTTTTGGTTTTGCTTCCAGAAGCTATTTCTGTCACCTGAGAGTTGAGTTGACCTACAGGGTGAACATAAAAAAGTAAGCACCCTATGATTTTTGTTGATGTTTCAGCAGTGTCTGCATATTTTTGCATGAAATTTTGCGCAACCATTACACAATAAAAAAAGTATGCGATGTGGCAACTTTACCCCTACCCCACCCTAAAGTGGCGTGTCTCAGTTTTGGCATGTGTGGTCGTGTGCTGGTGTGAATCAATCATGCCAAATTTTAACTCGATCGGTTCAGGGGTTTCAGAGCCCCAGGTGGCTGAAAATCGCTATCTCCCATTGACTGGAGGTATCGCTCTTACAACAGTGTACGCACTAACGTGCTACACTGTGAAATGTGCACTTTACCGCAAAGTGTTGTTGAAATATATCAGAAAATGACAAAATTATGCTATTTCAACCAAGACACCCCTTATTCCCCCATTTCTTAGCATTGCGAGTGTTGTCTGCACTGGTAGTCTGTTGGTGGCTCTGAAAAGCGCTGGTTTGTTGAATATGCAGACTTGGAGATGGAGAGAGTTGCTGCAGTTGCTCAAAGTGACCATCATTGGCAGCCACAACCATCTAGGCAGTCAAGCACTTGGTGAAGTTTTACACCAACTTTTTAATGTGTTCCTGTGGCAGCACTTCCCAGGCGGTCTGCAGAGCGACTTTCAAGCCTCGGGCTTCAGCTGGAGTTTATGATATTGTTCGAGCATGGCACTTCAGACATGTTAGTCCAGTGGGTTTAAACCTAGAGAGTTTCAATGCCAAATGACAGTTCACTTGTAGCCAGTTCTGCATGATGGCTGAATGCTGACAAATGGGGTTGTCTTGGTTAAAACAGCATAATTTTGTCATTTTTAGATATCATTCAACCGAACTAGGTGGTAAAGAATTTTATTGTTCAACAGTTGTGTAAAATTTCCTGCAAAAATCTGCATATATTGCTGAAATGTCAACAAATATCACAGGGGGTGGAGGGTACTTTTTTATGTTCACCACACTTCCGTCGTCGTGGCCGCCTCTATCTGGAACAAGTTTCCCCGAGACATCAGATCCGCCACATCGCTGCCTGTTTTTAGACGCCAGCTGAAAACTGATCTGTTCGATAACGCTCATAATGGCTAACTATATAAAGTGATTGAAGTTTCTTGAAACATTTGTCACTATAATTTATTGTAATGTTCTACCGTTTGCTCGTGCCTGCATCTTTCTCCAATTGTAACCGAAGCCCACTGTTCACATCCCACTGTTCACCTTTCTTTCTTCAAATCTTCTTTCCAGGTGTACTTTGGTCTTCATGTTCCTCTAGAGGTTAACAGGGAATATTATCAGAACTGCTCCGTGCTGGGTGGTGTGACACGATGTTCACAGTCAGCAGCACACTCATGTGAGCAGTTCTTACAGGTCCAGCAGATTGGGTTTGTCACATTGGGACCATTATGCCATGCATAGAGGCGGTTGCCTAGAGTTGTATTACTGTAACACGGTGGAGTGGTCCTGGTGGGATTCAAGCTTTGTCTGCAAGACCAACTAGTTTCCTTCAGTGCTTTGACACTGTTGGTTTGGTCATATGACCTGTAAAAGTCGTCCCCGATATGAGCTATAATGTGTTTGGTGGGACGTTAAACCTTGCTCAATCTATCCTCTATAGCTTTGCCCTGTCCACTGAGTGCTTGTTTGGCTATGCTCTCATTCCTTCTCGATATTAATTAGTTGACTAATTTATGCTCGGGCACTCCTAGAATATGTAATTATTATTATGTGTTTGCATTCTGTTATCAAGAAGTTACGGTCCATGAAATTCGCGGCAGATAAGGTGCTTACTTTCCTTATTCTCCGTGAAAAATGCTAAAATAGTGTAACTCTGAGTCTAACCTAAATTCCTAACCCTAATTTCCAGAGCAGGTTGATCAGGTAAATCAGATTGGTATTGTCGAACGGTACATTGTTGTCAAAACATCTGGTTCAATAAAAGAATGCACCCAAACGAGCACCGAAATGTGTACTGGCTGTCAATGAAATGTGTACTGGCTAGTGACCAATCATATGTCAGCTCGTGGCTTGTGCAGCCAATCAAGAAGTTGTCGTCTGCGGCAGGGCTGTGTGCCGAAACCAGTTCCATTTTGCTCTTCTTGGGTGGTCCAGCACCTGTTACTGGTCAGCTTTCCTCCATATTAGCTAGCTGTGTTAGTTATAAATAGAAATGTGTAATATTCTTATTATTGTTATTAACGTCTGTTTTAGGCAACATATCTTTTCGTTATTTGAAATTGCATGATATTTAATAGTTAGTTTCGTTTAGTAGTTGATTATTTGTTAATTTTGGAAGTTTTGGCATAGAGTTTTAATTGTTGCCATCTTTCTGTGGTTTGTTTGTTTCATGTTAATTGTCAACTGTGATGCATGTTGTTTTTTTCTGTAATTTAAAAATTACATGATTTGTAAGTGTGCGTGGTATTTTGTGTGAAATGGCATTGTAATATGGTTGGGCAATAGACTCGCAGTCAAGCTGTCATGGGTTTGCCTTTCGGCTATCTCACGGTCCGATGCCAAGGCTCATGACATCATTATTTTGATTCGTCGAGAACTCACCTGCTCAGGTGACTGCAATACTGATTAAACAAGATAAAAAACAGCAGGGTTACAGCTGGAATTCTGAAATCCTCCAAATCAGAATCCGCATGTGATTTGCAGAATCAAAATTTCCACCGATTCTGCCAATTACAAACAAATTTGTTATAAAAGTTTTGTTTGCTGAAAAATACTGGTGATCATCATCAAATAATGGCTGTTTTTTTATCTTGTTTGATAAGTATTGCAGTCATCTGAGCACATGAGTCCTCGATGAATCAAAATAATGATGTCCTGATTTACAACCATTAAAGTTTATTAAACTGTCGTTAAAACTGATATGGTTCATTCCAGAACACCATCAGGTTGGCAGAATACGTTTTGAATTTGCAGAGTCGATTCAGCCTGAGATTCTGCAAATAGCGAATGCCAAAAGATGTCCAGCTGTATGTCTGGTTGTAAGAATCTCTCCAAGTGCTGCATTTCCTGTCTGGATGCTTTAAAAGGTGACTAAGCCGGGGTTTTATAGTTTTATGTTCATGTTAGCTGTGGCATTTTTTGTGTTTGTTCTTTGTGTGTTTCAGCTGCACACATTACTCTGTGTTTTGTTTTGGAACTTGTCAGTACCATTGCAATTGATTGCGTGGAAAGGATCGTCTCCGAAATGACTTATTGTGTGTCAAATGGGATGTAAAACTGTACTAACTCGTCTCACTGTCCCATAACAACTCAGGGCAAGTTGTTAACACGCACATGCTGGTTCAGGTTTCTGTTAGTTTTTGCATGTTTTTCGACACTTAGACAGAGCAGTTCTTACAGTTCTCTGGATTATGTTTTGTCACACTGGGCCCGTTTCACTGTGCATAGATTTATTCCTGTTTATCTGTGTGTATTTTGTGCGTTTCATACTGCATAGTTGTTGTATTATTGTGAGCACAGTGGAGTAGACCTGATGGGATTGGAGCCTAATTCTTAGGACCTATCTTCCTTCAGTGCTTTGACACTGTTGGTTGGGTCATTTGACCTGTAAAATCCCGTCCCCGATATGACCCATAATGTGATTGTTGGGATGTTAAACCTTGCTCAGTCAATCCTGAAGTTTTGAGCTATGATGGTTTTCTGGATGTAAGAGGGGCTTCTATCAGTACTGTTCTGTGTTGTATTGTGTACCATAGCTGTGCACAGTCATAAGCACACTTAAATGAGCAGTTCTTACAGTTCTCTGGATTGGGTTTTGTCACACTGGGTCCATTTCACTGTGTGTAGTAGATTCATTATTTTATGTGTTTGTATTTTGTGTTTTTTGTCAACTGCATATGTGCTAAGTGGCTATATTATTGTAACATGGTGAGATAGACCTGATGGGTTTGAAGCCTAGTTCTCAGGAACTATCTTTAGTGCTTTGACGCTGTTGGTTGGGTCATTTGACCCGTAAAATCCCGTCCCTGATATGACCTATAATGTGTTTGGTGGGACGTTAAACCTTTCTCAGTTGTTAACACACTCATGTTGGTTCAGGTTTTTGTTTGTTTTTGTATGTTTTTTTCTGAAGTTTTGGGTCAGTTCACCGTAGAGTTATTTTTATGTGTTGTAATGAGTTTGATAGTCAATAGCATTGCAGTCAGTTGCCTGGAAAGACCTGTCTCCAAAGTGACTTGTTATGTGTTCAGTGGGACATTGACTTCCTCACTTAAACTGACACTGTTGCCTGATACTATAATTTGTTGTTGATTGAATGCTAGTGTAGGTCTGACATACACTGGCCAGTGACCATGCCTGACTCTGTGATATTGCATTACATTACATTAGACTTATCTAAACCACTACTATACACGGTGTACAGAACTAGAAACCGAAAACAGTTAGGAAGGAGGTGATTGGGAAAAGATATGAGAGATGTGCCCAGCTATAGGTTCAGCTCTGGAACGCGTGCAGTGCAAACTGCAGTGTAAATTTTAGCTGAATTTAAATGTGCAATTCGTTGTTTTATAATGATGATACAATTGTTCATACTAAGATATGCGTTATTTCACAATATGACATACTCGCAACAGTTCTATAGCACTTTTCTAAGATCCTCTGGGTCAGCCAGTGATCCTGCAAAGGTGTCCGAGGAGACTGCAACAGCAGTATTTTACAAATGGAATGCTGTTCAGTGTGTCGTGATGCTGTCTTTTGTTTGTTAGAAGTAGTATCAACGCCAGTATTGAATTGATGTTTATTTGATTCACTTTGGGTTATGTCACACTGGGCCCATTTCACTGTGCATAGATTTATTTGCATTTATCTGTGTGTATTTTGTGTGTTTTTGTTTTATACTGCATATGTGTTGTATTATCAGTTCTTACAGTTCTCTGGATTGGGTTTTGTCACACTGGGCCCACTTTACTATGCATAGAATCATTTGTGTTTATCCGTGTGTATTTTGTGTGTTATTGTTTCAGACTGCATATGTGTTGTATTATTGTGAGCTCGGTGGGGTGGACCTGATGGGATTGAAGCCTGATCCTTAGGACCTATCTTTCTTCAGTGCTTTGACACTGTTGGTTGGGTCATTTGACTCGTAAAAACCCGTCCACGACCTGTAATGTGTTTGGTGGGATGTTAAACCTTGCTCAACTTCAACTTCAGCTGTGTACTATCACAGATGTGTAACAGAGTCACATGTTGCTGCTTGGCAAGAAAAATTTAATACTGAGTAAATTTGTGTGGTATTTCAGCACTGGTTTCCGCTTGCACCGACCACACCCCCTGGCTTTGTCTATGATGAAACCCATGATTGTGTTTTGAATCCATTTTTTTGTGATCGTTTGATTTATACGTGGATTATTCTTTGTTGAAAGACTGGTTTTGCACGCTGCTTTGTGCCCCTATCCGTCTGTTGTTGTTGTAGCCAGTAAAAGTTGCATACAACGTGTTTGTGTGTTTGATGATGCTTGAACGCTGCAACACTGGACGTCGATCTCGGGGGACAATGGAAGACAGTTCCAAACTCTTACAGTCATGAGTGCCCGCAGGCATGGGCAGGGGGCACTTGCCCCCCCCGCGCGAAAATATTTTAAAGTGCTTTTTGTGCTGCAAGTATTGTCTAAAGTCTCAGTAGACGAAGTATTTATGCATTATTTTGAGAGAATGTCGTCAGCTTCGTTGGCTTTGCGCCCAGACCGCCATCTCTGCTCCTGGACTCTGCTGGGGGACTTCCGTCCTTCAGACCCCCTTATTGCCCACCCCTGGAAAAAAAATCCTGCGGGTGCCCATGCTTACAGTCACCACATTCTTCTTTATTAATAAGACTTTTAATGATTAAGAAGAGAAATGTGGTCGTCAATCTGCACATAATTTATCTAAACCTGTTGGCTGAAAGGAGAGCTTGTCTCGTGCTAATGCAGTTTGGCGGGCCGGCTGCTGCAGCAGCTGCTTATACTTCAAAGTAAAGTTTGTGCAGGACTAATTAGTAACAGTTATCACACTGTAGGAAAATTCTGTGATTGATGGAAAATGCAGACCTTTAGGGGCAACGCCACCACACAACTGCAGCTTCTACGTCCAGGAATTGCACGGACTGCATGGTTGAATCGCCCGAGGCATCTGTGCCGACTGCCTACAGTGGGTCATCATTTGACGTTGATTTATTGTCCGTTAATTGGCGCGCAATATTCGACGACTATTCGTCTACCATGACGAGAGTACAAGAATGGCCCGTGGCGCTACAACAGGCGGCCGGCGCTGAAGAGGTGGACTGATGTGGCTTGCATGGGTGGCACAAGAAATGCTAACTGCATCATAGGCTTATCTGAACTATGATGCCGAACGGACTGAGCCAGTAAAGTGCCGACACTCTATAATTTTTTTTCACAGAAAATCGTCGCGTCCGACAATGGCACTTGATTTTGGCTGTGAAAGTGTGACCGAAATCCGAAAAGAGTAAAGCGAACGAGCAGCCAAGTTCATTGGCATTTGGCAGTGACGCTAGCTGTCTGGACTCTGGAGAGCTGTAATGTTTGCGTATTTCTATTCGCTAGGTGGCGGCACCGTTTCGCCAACGGCTTGGTTAACAGTAACATGCAGCTTTTCACCGGTTAGCTCAGCCAGCTGAACTAAAGCCAGCTGAGCAAAAAAAAAGTCAAGCTGAACTATTATTAAGGAGAAGATGACAACACGTGGCCTTGGTGTGCAATGAAAGCACAAACAAAACAGTGGCGGCACGCCAAGTCAAATGACCTGGCTAGAAGATCGACCGCCCTGGCTCCCCCTGCCTATTGCTTTGCTTTGCTTCTGTAATAGTGTGAACAAAAAAAAATAAAAATTTTACTATATCTGACCGCTGTTCGCTTTATTTGTTTAATTTTGACAGTGAAACAATCTCAGCGTCGTTGGCGGCCTTTGTGTTTTGAGGGCGACGCTTAAAAAAGAAAAAAGTAGTCAACTTTTTGAGAAAAAAAGTGCATCCGGGTGACCTGGCTCGAGGATGTTCTGACCTCGAAATGACCTTGCTTTTTTGCGGCGCTGGTGCCGCCACTGCAACGAAAATGCAGTGGCGTAGCAAGGGTATCTGGCGCCCGGGGACATCGGGTGAGGAGCCTCCTCCCGTTCTCGTCATTTCCTACGCCACCCCCAATGTTTGTCATCCACCGCTTCATTCATAATCACATTCACTAAAACTGCTTTATTGACACAAATTTGTCACACTCAAAAAAGTCAAAATTAACAAATAACCCGTAGGCCTAAATTTTACTGATCTCATAATTATTGCCCAAATATTGACGATATAAGAAGTGACAATAGCTGCTGACACCAGGCACTGTAGCATGTCAGCGAAAATCTATCTTTCTCGCCTTCGCAGCAGCGAACTGATAGTATCAATATCGTCCAGCGTGTAGCGCACTTCCTAAATTGAACTTGCTTCATTAAGTGTTACGGCTGAGGTCTGATGAGCAAAAATCGGCGTTTTGAAAAGGGGTGGGTCAGTATCCGCCAAATTTTCGCGTAGAAGGGGACGTCCCCACCAATAATTTTCGCACGGATAGATAAGCCTATATAGGCCAATGAATGCCTGACAACTTTGTCGCTGACGATTTTCACACAAAGAAACTTTGTAGCAGACTTTCTTAAAGCGAAGTGCAATTTTAGATGGAAAACGGTCGTTTTCATTTTCGAGCCCCCTTTGGGGGCTTAGGGACAACGTATATACGATGTTCGTTGTAGGCTCATTGGAAAGCGCGCAGTCGACTTCCTATTAGCGTTACTGTGTTAATTGAACTTTTTCGCTGAGGCGCTACGAGCGAATATCGAGTGAAAATCGGCGTTTTCGCTCCAAAGTTTTACCCACAATTTCAGGTCGAAGGGGTCGCCCCTACCAACCGTTCTTCGTGTTTTTAAAACAAGATGCTCAGCTATCGCAGAGAGACCGCGCTGCAGGGTGCGTTATAGTTTTCGCCAAAAGTAGAACACTGGAACTGGGAGACAATGATTTACGGACACCACTGTGATGTAATCGGCC
>Ga0049105_1000073_pt1 | contig 20781 bp, 12 predicted proteins | sample WorMetvaBAHAMAS1_FD_61260 | JGI IMG/M metagenome (GOLD analysis project Ga0049105, IMG submission 61260) | Worm MetaG Olavius vacuus BAHAMAS.1 | ecosystem: Host-associated > Annelida > Digestive system > Unclassified | place: Germany: Marburg | collected 2013-04-09
CGTATATGAGCTTTCGATTGGTACCAAAATCGGTGACCTTGAATGACCTTGAACGGCGTAATGGCCGTTACATTGCGTTATTTCACTGAATTTGCTAAACATACGTTCCAACACATAACCACCGCGTCGATTTGTGGCGGAATTTATGCACGAGTCTATTGTATTTTGTTGTGCGTATACGATGTCGTCGTAAAGAAAGTTCACGTTCGCTATCTCATCTCCTGATGAGTTTTTTGTCTCATCATATAGGCCTACTCGCTTCACAGACAGACGACAGACAGATCCATCGTAACATGACGGCGGTAAGCATTGGAAAATACTGTCAATTTATGAAATTATTTATTCACGAAATACTGGGGGAATATAATCAACTATACATCACACCTCGAATTTCGGGGGACCATCCCCATGCCCCCCCTAAATTTTCCGGTTATGCCAGCAGGCCTACTGGTTGAGGTAATAGCGAAAATACCGTCTCGGTACTACCGAGTACTGCAGTATTTTTTCACGGTACTTACCGTGGCGCACAATCAGTGGTACCGCCCAACACTACAGTACAGTAGTATATACAGTAGGTCCATAGGTAACAGCAGCAATCATGGATGGACGTAGTCGGGGAAGTCTACCTACGGTTAGCCTTACAGTTAGGATCGAGTCGGGTTTAGCGTTAAAACAGCAGATAATTTGATTTCTGTGAACCGTGGGGAAAACGACAGCTAAAGACGCGTGACTTATACTGACGTTGTTGGTGATCGGTAGAGAGCAAATACTTTGGCAATTATTTATGCATGTGTGCACACGTAAATGAGGCAACCGGTCTGTTACCCTATTCCAAGAGAGTGGATGAGATGCGATATGTCACGTGACTGGGCGATTCTCAACCAGCGTTTCAGTATTGTCAAAGTTTCATTGTGTCGGCTACGTTCGAGTTGCGTCGTAGCTTTTGCAGTATTTATATTTTTGTTATTGCGAGCCAGTTGTGAAAGACTTACTGTAATGACCAGTTTTGTATCTAATACAGTGACAGACATAGCTGTCACTAAGCAGAACAGTTTGGTAATGAACGAAGGGCTTTGATGTCATGTGACGTGAAAGGTAGGTAGGCGTGACATCACATGCATAACGGACTTAGTGGTATACTCACCTACAGCACCGAAGAGTAAAGTGGAGTACAGCTCGCATGCGATTAATTTTTTTTATGCATGTGTTAATATTTTTAATCACGTGTTAACGCATATTAATGCACAAGTGCACATTTTAAAGGTAAAACCGAGCACTTGTATAGCACCTTGCATGGTATACAGACCACTTTAAAGTGCTCAGGCATGGATCACACAGTTTTACCTGCAATAAACACCATGCCTGCCTTACCTCATAAGCGTTCACCAGATGGCGCCTCCACCGATTGAGGTGGCAAACATCTAATTGCACCTCACTACTCATTTATCGACCCCGAAAGGATGAAAGGCTGAGTTGGCCTAGTTTGCTGATCTTCAGCGGACGGTTTACCCACATAGTGGTCACCCGTCCTCTGAAGGTCGAGCGCAGGACAGGGTCAGTTCGCCGGCCAAAGACCAGCGTTCCGCCAACTGTGCTACGCAACCAACCATTAATTTTGTCTGTGTATATCTTTCAGATATGTGTCAACCAACAACTCTATAGCCAAGCATTTGCGTAATGGTGCCGCTGTGAAATTTCTCCGAGTTGACATTAAATAAACGTTCATTTGTCAGTTAGATGTACTATAAATTCTACAGTCAAAAATTGCAGTGCCGAGACTCTTAACTAATTTCGACGATTAAAGGGGGTTTTGTTGCGACATCGCGCTGCTATTTTACGACACTGCGTTAAAATTTTTGACCGCCTTAATTTTTTAATTCAACATTAATTCCTTCATGTGTTCGTTAATGCGTTAATTTGCGAGCTCTCAGGGAGAGTAAAAAGTGAACGCACTGAACCCATTGTAACCAAGAAGTCTCCAATTCACTCCCTGTACCATCTGCTCAAACAACAGAGCATAGATGAGCAGTCAGGAGGATCAGGCATACATTTGCCTATGTAAACTTGACAATTAGAATGTGTACTGCTGTATCGGTTTTTGCCATTTTTTGTAATCCTGCTTTGTGAGACAGCCAGCCCGTCGTGCGGCACCGAATCACTTTGTCCTGCATAACCTTTGCTGAAGAAGCATAAAATTAGATCGTTTGTGTCGGCAGCGGGGTTGTATCATTTTCGACAAGATGCCGAGAGAGCCGTTAGGATGTTGATGGGTCGTTTGTTAGTGAGTTGTCGATGTTAATGTTGTTGATAGATGTGTACGTGCAATTGTAGAATAATGTATTTGCACTTGAGAGCAGCAGATTGTCGTTGATCTCGTTTGGCTGTCATACAGCAGCAGTAGCGTCGGTGGTCTAGCCGTTACCCAGCATGTCCTGCGCTTCAGTCATTACACAGGCTTTAGTTTTATTAAGTTCAGGTTTGTTTGCGTAAGTTAGTGGTTATCGTAACTGTTGTTTGCGGTTTTCGTGTTGTAACTCGGTTGCAGTTAGATTTGGTTTACTGGTACCGTCCAAACGATTGATTGGCACGGCTCGGTTTTTGAACCAGTCAAATGACTCGCTGTGAAGATCGTATCCGAAATGACCTGTAGTGTGTCGAATGGGACACTCAACTGCTATTACATAACTTCCGTGCAGTTATTTTTTGCATTGAGTTACCTTATTCAGTGCGGTTGGCATTTGGCTGACGTTTTAAAGTGCACAACTGCTGCAGTTGTTTTTAAAAAATTAAACTGTACAAATTCTGGGTTTTATTTTACGCGGAGTCTCGCTGTCTGGCAGTGGTTTTTCTGTGGTGACTTTACTCATGGAATACATCTCTAGCCTCAGTGGCCTATAGCCTTTTATGCAGATAAACATTGGCCTAGAACTGGAGTGCGCAAACTTTGTGTGGTCTGCAAGCATTCTTGCATCACTCCATCAGTTTGTACAGACTATTTATTCTCAGATTTTCCAAAGTCCACTTTTTGGACCGAATTTCGACTGTTTGGGCCAAAACAGGGTCTAAATGTTAATTTTAATTATTTTAACCCGCAGCGGTTTGAACCTTGCATGATTCCGCACATTTTGGTATATTGTGCGTCAAGATTCGTTCAGGGGTCTGACCTGTAGCCTGGGCGAAGGAAAAAAGGTATGGGTATGCATGTATGTATATAAAAAGAATGATAGTTCAAAAAACACACATCTCCCCAGAATACCCCATGAACCAATGTCCACCAAATTTGGCACAGTGGGTCGCCTCGTCGACCTAATCACCCATAACAATTTTCTTGGTAATCGGCTTAAGGGGTTTTGAATCGGTGAGGGGTCAAATTTTGCCATTTTCCTATCTCCAGGCGGTTGCCGTTAAGACAGTGCTGGTGCTACTGCGCAGCCTGTGATTCTTACTTACTGATAAGTAGAATAATGGTCGAAACGAGATTACAGTTAGATTCCGTGGCTGTTTCGTTACTTCCTTTATGTATGAGATAGTGCAGTTGTATAAATATATTTTTGTGTGTGAAAATAACCTTTATTATATAATACATTCAGCTTTTGTTGAACGCAGTCGCAGCATAAGCATGTTTCGCTTGGCCCTTAGTTTGTCCAGCTCTGTATGAGAATGTTATTGCCGTTCCAGTTACCTGCTGGATATGCTGTTGTCTGTTGTTAGTTGGATGTTATTGAGAGCTCTGGTATCTGTCTTGTACACAGTGTGTCATAGTTATTGGGTCGTCTGGATTATTACCGTATGACTTTTGGTTAAATTGGTAAAATTGACGAAATTTATGCACAAACAGGCTGTTACGTTGTAGGCTATAAAATTTGCCACCGCACCTCTAAGATGACCAATGGCAACATCATTGCAATCGTACAAATGAAATATAGAGATCAGCAAATGTCACGGTGATAAAACCGACATTGCGTGGTCGAGACAGTACATGTTGTGGACTGTTCTGGCAACACTTCGTGTAACTTTGGTCTAGAAATTCTTTTGTGTAAATAAATCGCATGTTGACTAAGTTATGCCATTGAAAGCCGAGGAGTCCGATAATTATGGCTCGCCGTATATTTTTGAACGTGGTCTCGCGTCGGACACATATCATTCAGAATCCTGCAGCTTGTTCGCATGTTAACAGCCGACTTGACGACTTTGTGCGTGCGTCGACGAATAATTTGAGTTTGTATAAAATTTTGCGCTTGTAGCCTAAAGATGCAGTATGACCTTTGACCTACGTCCATAGTCGTATCCTCTGTCAGCTAACATCAGTCGTAGGTGTAACTTATTTGTATGAATATTTACACTCTCAAAAATTTCGGCAAGTCTGTTTCTGATGAACATTGCTGTGATATGCTTACCATTCTGCTGTATAAATGGTATCTTCAGACTTTATGGCAATGTACAAATGCTGTTATTATTATTATTATTATTATTATTAAACCAGCCCCCTCTCAGCTTCTAGTGGGCACAGAAATGCCTACAGCAAGGGACCACAATAGAGCAATGATGGGTGGTCTGTCGAGGACTGGGCTGCTGGGAATTCCACCCAGTCCGCTCCCCACTCTACCAGATGTACCACCCACAGTTCTCATTGGAATTTATTGCCTCCGACCAGTTGATGATTTCGGCTTATTTATCCAGCTTAGCTGAATTTTGTCACAAAAAAAACAAAATTGCGGCAATAATTACCAAGAACGATGCTTAGAATTTGTTACAAACGAACAGCAAATGAGAACACAATTTGAAACGCAAATAAACCTGACATTACTAGCACAAAATTCACATGTCGGAGCTGCGGTGCAATCTGCGTAAAAATATTCTGCGGCTAAGTCTGTCTTTTTTTCGTTTGGCGGCGGCTAACAAAGCAGTAACCAAGAATGAACTAGATCAGCAGACTGGAATTCGGTGCTACGTTTCAGATGACTTAAACAACGATGCATTGTCTTAGGAATTTTGCTCGTAGAATGGTCCTAGTTTGTTGTGTTATTTTTCAAAATGTGTGAAAAAGTAAGTAGATTAGTTGTGTATTGTGCTGTCTTGTTTGTGTCTGTGAGCGACTGTCCTGTGACAATTGTTTCGTTCTTGCTTCCTGTACCATTGCATTGAGCTGCGTCAGGGTTCATACGGGCCATGGGAAAGTTCTTGCTCTTGGTTCTTGATGCTAATGAATTTGATTTGATTTGAAATTCCTGGAATTTGAAACTTTATATTTCTAGGCCAGAAAAGTCATTGAAAACAGACCATTGTCGTGGAATCCAGACTACGAATTGGGAAATTTCAGTTTGTTTGCAGATCGTTTATTCACTTTGAAGGAAAACGTGTAAGATGAGTTCATCTGTTGGCTGTTTGAAGGACAATATGACACGGGTTAACATTGATAGACTTATAGTAGATGGTGCAGTTTATTAAATTATATTTGTGATGATTGCGGAATGCTGGAAAACCCTTGAAAAATGAATTTCCAGACACCGGGAAAGTCTGGAACTTAGACATTTCACTTTGATCTGGAAAGTCCTGGAAAACCGTTGTTAAGTTGTTTGTATGAACCCAGTTTCAAACATTGATGGTGCTTTGCTTACATTTCTCTGTTCAGCGGCAGTATTCAGACTTGTCAGTGATCAGTCCAGACTTTTTGCCTTTAACAGAAGAAAACTGTTAAAATCTGTTTTACCGATTTTATGCGTAGAAGACCTGAAAGCTGTTGTCAGTTAGTTTGTGCAGTTGTCAAGACACTTGGTGCTTCATCTTCTAGTGTTCAGTGATGTGTTCTGAACAGGGCTGTAGAAATGGGTTTTATGATTTTTTAGGTTTTCACAAAATAACCTCAAAATTCCAAATTTTAGCTTTTTTAGAAAAATCTTAAAAATCCAGATTTTAAATTCACAGTTACAGCAGAAAGTTGTTGCCTTTCAGTCATTAATTGTGTTTATAGCTACGCTATAGTCTACACATGGCTATAAACGATGTGGCAGAGGAAGGGGTGTATCACGTATGAGATATTCGTCATGAATTTATGAGTCATAATTTTGTGTCCAGTCTTCTTACATCAAAACGTAAAAAAACGTAAAAACTTTTTCTAAAAAAAACCTAGGCTTTTTTAGCCCTGTTTCTGAAGTCAGTTTTCTGTCGTGTGTGAGAGAAACGTTGTGTGATTGTCACCCAAACACTTGCGGTAACGCACCTTTACAGAACCGATTCTGCTGCAGCTTATGTTGCTCGACCCGTTAAATGGAATACGAAAAACGTTGAAGCATATGTTGGTGCATAATGACGTGTTTTTAATGAATTCTGATCACTAGACGTTCTATTTGATGAATGCATTTTGAGTTACGTTTCCTTGTGACGGATGTAAGAGCATCTTCTGCGGCCTCTCAGTTCCTGCCATACTCTATACTAATGTCCCGACGTATTCATTTTTATCGTAGCTAAATTGCCTTGATTATATCCCCCCTTTTATGCAAATCTACCATGCCATGGTAAGGCACTAAATAGCCTAATATGTACCGGTACTCATGTGCCGTTAAGAAACTGCTTACTCACTCACTCACGACGTAGTCCTTGTTAGCAAATAAATTCTGCCAATCAGTCATTATCTTTATCAGTCGCTCATTCCAATTATTTGACGTGGACAATTTAGACTTCGGTATTACTTACCTCCGAGTAACAGACCCGTAGTGTTGTATTATATACACTGTGTCTCAATAAAAAAGTTCATCGGCAATATCACCAAATACGATTAAAATCGGTCATCATTTGACCGAGCATTCACAGAAATAAAAAGTGTGAACTTTTTTTGAGACATAGTGTGGTACCGGTTGGTTATTGTGTTGTCGTTGCTTATCACCTGTTTACGGTTCAGAGTTGTAACTTAATCAACGTTGTGCATGTGTTTACAAGCCGTTTGTCGATACTTAGTGTCTGGTGATAAGAATGTTGACTGGCTGTAAAGTACTCCGTTCCTTGCTAGTTTGTTGACCGTGTTGCAAACAGCTTTTGTCAGAAAAAAAACACGTTAGCTTTATGTCTTGTCTGCTCTGTAGGACAAGATGTGTATATGAGAAAGATGGAAAAGAATGTCAGCCGTAGATCAGAGTGTATAGATTTTGCTCATTAGCAGGGGCTCAACCACGGCTGAAAAGTTGAGGGGGGCCAAGGTTTGGGTCCCAAAACCTATTGGACTGGGTGTTGGGCGCGGGAGGGTTCCCCCCGTCCCGCTGTTTTTGAAAACTCAGATGCTAAATCCTGCATTCTGGTGACTATACTTGCTGTGAAATTTCTTGCTTTTTGAAAACTACGGCGGAGAATTTGGGTGGACCAATACATTGTTGGTCCCCAACCTATAAGTTGAAGGGACCAGTCTCCCCCCGGTCCCTATGGTTGTTGCGCCTATGTTCATTAGTGGTTTCGATATTTTATTAATGCCGCTTGTTCAGTTTATTCTGCAGCCCCGTTCACACTGCGTACGTCGCCGTACGTCCACGTGCGTCAATGTACGGCGCCGTAAGTCACCGTACGTGGACGCAGGACACTGCAGATGCTAAATTATTATGCTACTTACCGTTGTTGTCACTGTCGCCGTATGTCGACAGACGGCAACACAACGCAACATGCTGCACAGATCGAGCTGGCGTACTACATACGCCGTACGTAGTGTGAACGGGGTTTTATAATGTTGTTAAAGCGCGCTGTTGCTAAGAGAGGTTCTGTCCGTCTGTCTGTCCGTTTATCACACTCGTCATCCACTCCTAAATGGTTCAAGATATCGAAATAAATTTTGCACTGTACGATAGAGCGATGTGTATATTTTCTTGGTGCCTTATATCATATTCATGAGTTTAGGGGTTCACCCTGAACGAGTGTGTTAAAGTGAGGTAGCCCCTTACCTGTTGAAAGCAAAAATTTGACCAGTAATCCACAATAATTTGGAGACGGTGCAAGACCGGATGTAGTTGGTATGATTCACTAATAGGAAGTCGCATTCGGGCTTTCGATTGGTTCAAACATCGTTGACCTTGACCTTGAATAGCCGAAGTGCGCTATCTCTGCGGTAGCTGAGCTACTTGTTAAAAGATAAGTGAAAAGTCGCAAATGGAGAATATCACAACATGAATTGAAAGATGTGCGTCTTGTTGATATCCTGGCCAACCATTAGGCCTGTCTTTTTCAAGTTCTTTGAACTCGCTACCATCCGACATTAGATGCTGCCATACTGTGGACAACTTAAAACGACACCTCAAGAGTCAAGACCCATCTGTTCAGACAGTCTTAACCTGATGCCACCAGCGCCTCTGTATCTTCGGACTTTATGGCGCTATACAAATGCTGTTATTATTAAGACAGTCGTGGCGTGGCGTTACGTATGACCGGAGTATTTCACTTTGCGACTTTTCATCCACTCGAGTCTACAGTGCTGTCGTTTCGTTCAGTCGTTCTCGCATCGTCGCATCTGATGAGTTCAGTATCACATTACACCGTTAATTTCGTTCATTTTACCGCGGTGACTGTATAGATTACAAGACGGAAAGTTCGGCTCTCATTTTGGCCTGAATTGATTAGATTCGGGACGTGTCAGTTGCCAAAAGGACATTTCGATGGCGGCGTGTATGTAGTGTAGTTCTACGTTGAACGAGACGGCAGATCGACGAGGTCGTTAGTACACCTAGCGAATTCGACGCCAAGTAATCCGACAGCAGCGCCCCTAGCGAATCGTCTAAGAAACCAGCAGCGCTAGCCAGACGTGATTAAACGGTGAGCGACTGTTTTATGAGAGCCGCTGAATACTCGTCCGGTGACCGGTAACGGTGGTCGGTCATTGGTCACTCGGTGGTCAGTCAGTCGCCGATGACCACTACTGCTGGCGATGACGTCTGGCGCTTATTGCAGTCGCTAACGACTTGATGTTTCACTGTTAACTAACTTCAACCCTCTCACTGCCATCTTTTTATGCGTACGCCGGCTATTAGCCGCTGGAGGCATTCTGTTAACGGGCTGTACGTGAGAAAGTGCGCGCGATAAACTGTCGCATGATAACAGCTTGTGAGAATGTCACCAAATTTGCAAAAAAAAACTTCGGCGCAGTTATGCGTGAGTGGACAAAGATGGACTGCTTACATTTTGAGGTCAAAAGGTCCAAGGTCAAGGTCACAGTAAGACCAAATGCACTTTTTCGGCGGAGGCACACCGATCGACGGTTCACCGTCGAAGACCAGTTAGTTTCTACTGTCTGTCGGCCACACGACCGCTCTTTACACACGCAGCATTGACCCATCGTGTCAGTTCCATACGACAGTCTTACGGTGTATAGGCTCATGTGGCTATACGAGACAGTCATTACTCACTGACAGAGACAGTGGTTAATATATGTCAGGGATGCGGAGTCCTTGTTTTTGTCGGACTCCGACTCTAGGACTTATTGTGTGACATACTGATTGTGTACTTAAGGACTGACTTGAGAAAAATCTAAATCCTTCTAATAAAAGGTGCACAGTAGTGTACAAGCAAAGTTTTAATTGTAAAATAAATTGAACAAAAGTAAAATAGACTGCAACAAAATGCACGTATAAGTCCAGATGAAACAGATAGGGCTCGGAGTCTCCTTCAAAAGGAAGACTCCCGACTCCACACTTCTGTACTTAACAGAAATAAACTTTGGTGCTACGTATTCTGAACGATCAAAACGACAGCGACGACAACGAGAATGGATAGGCAGACATACAAGCGGCTGGGCAGTCATGTCCAGTCTTTGGACGTCTCTGATATACTGCGTCGAAAGAAGTTCTTCTGACGACCGACGACGCCCAAGGCAAACGCTCTGCCGTTGCTGCCAAAGCTGCAGGTGAACACCGGATGTACGATGCCCGCTCTCATTGCAACTTTCCAGGCGGTTCGTACGCGACGGTTGTTGATGTCATCGACGATGATGAGATTGTGAGGCCGGGAAGCCACGCGTGCCAAGTGGCGGATGTCGCTCAGCGCCACGTCAAAGCCGTGTCCGCCGTCAACCAGCGTAAGGTCGCAGCTGGCGACCGCCGCCGACCGGAAGTAGCGTGGAACGGTCAGCCTCGAGTCGCCGAGCACGAGGTTGAGCCGGTCGCCGAACTTGCGGCGTAGGAAGGACGCCATCGGCGCCACATAGCGGTGACTCCCGACGTCGAAGGAGTGGACACTCACGTCTCGACGAGCCGTCAGGAAGTTGAAGCTGCTGTGGCCGGCGTTGAAACCTGTCTTACCACATCGGACTGCAACGGACCCCAAAGAACGGTAACGGAAGACGAAGCCCGGCCGGTAGAGATCTTAATTGAATCCGGGTGCTAGATTTGGTGGGGTCGCTGGAAGGTCTGGTGAAATTTCCATCGAAATTTTCGAAGAAACACAACGTTGCAGATAGTGCATTTGTAGGCCAAAATTTTTATCACTAGTCGAACTCTTTTAAGAGCCGATAAGTCAGCTAGGCGGGTGCCCCGATAGGCATACACATCGTTCGGTAATTTTGTACCGTTGTAGGCTTCTATGCCCCCTTAACGGACCTGGCCTACACACTAGGGTATTAGTCCTAATATACATCTTTATTCACCAAAATGGTAGCATCAAAAGAAAAAATGCATATAACATAGTATATTGTATGCATTTTTACAAAAAAATACAATAAACAAGAACGGAAGCAGAAATAACGAAAAATAGGCCTAAGGAATAAACAGTATGCACAACAGGCTATTACAATAGGCCTGTTTTAGTAATGGAAACACTCAAAAGCCTGCCCCTTGCTGAAGTCAGACAAATCATCAACCACAAGATAGATCTAATTAGCCTACAGTTGACTTTCCTTTGGGTCCGTTGCGGTGATAGTCATACCTGTCTCACACACGGTGCTCACAAACGCCAGCCTGGACGTCCTGTAGTGCAGAAGTCGATACTCGGTCTCCATCTGGAAAGAGTTACCTTCCACGTCTCTCGCTCCAGCTGTGCTCGCATTCACTGCAAACAAAAACTCGTCGACATTGGACCGGTAGTCTTCCGACATGGAGAAGTTGTAAGCGGACGTCTCTCTGCTGAACAGCCGCCGGCAGTCAGACGTAGCTCGGTCGGATGTTAATATGACGTCTCGCAGGGCCGAAATGACTGGGTCCTCGTTGGTCTTTTCCGGCATTTCGTCGGACTCACTGTGGGCCGTAGAGCATACAGACTGCAGCACGTACAGCCAGCAGCTGACGGTCGTCAGTACCAACAGAACGAGAACAGCCGGTCTCAGCACCAGTCGACTCGACATCTAGAAGTTCACCCCAAGCACTGGTCATACAGGGTGCTTCAGAAAAACAGAAACCACGGCGAAAACTGCGGTGACTCAAAAACGGCTGAATGTTTCTTTACGAAATCTTTCATATGTATTCGCGCTGTTGTTCTGGTGCTTAAAGCTGTTATTTGTTTACGATTCTGTCGACCTACATAGAAATCCCAAAACGCCAAATATGAATTTCGCCCCAAGCACTGGTCATACAGGGTGCTTCAAAAACGAAACCACGGCGAAAACTGCGGTGTCTCAATGTCTCAACGTACGCCCCGAGAAAGTGCTAGTACAGGCTTTCAACAGTATATGCATTCATTTCAGCCACACCATGGCCTGGAGCTGTAAATTCTGCATTCTGCGTGTGTCTCGCGAGGCCTGTATATATGTGTGATACCTACACATAGAGCGAGTGACATATAGACCTACCTGCATATTTATGGTCCAATATAAAGTAGACTGAATGACGATAGTTTAACGCTCATGAAATTGTTCAGAACATCAGATACGGAAATAATAGCCAAATGTCAGCATTATTTTGGATTCTCCCTCGTAGTAAACTTATAAAAAGAAAAAGAAAAAAAATTGTAAATAATTATAACAATGTGTCATTTTTTAAAGACTTGTTACGGCTATGATGTGACAGTCAGCATTAGTTGTAGTAATTTGTTATCTGTAGGCCTATATTTATTTAGATTTTAGTTACATTAGTTGTTTTTGCTGCTACCGTGATTATGGTGAATAAAGATTATCAAAAGACCGAGAAGACCAGCTCTTCTACACTGGATAGCCTTCTCTTTTCGGAGACGAAGCGTCTTCAGATTCCACTCATCCCGAATCCATTGACCGACAGGACACACGAACCCAGCTATGGGAAATCTGGTTTTGGGTAATGCCGAAAGACCGGACAATTCAACGGACGCTGCCGAAATTCCTACAGTAAGAGATGATGATGATGATTGTCGACTTGTATAGCGCATTATGCAGAGCGCCTCTACTGCGCTGCGTGTCCCGGTGCATTGTGAAAAGAAATGTCTTAGTGCTGATCGAAAAGATCCGATGCTGAGCGATGGCTCACGGAGATGATCAGGCAGCAGGTTCCAGACCATCGGACATGCCACGGAGAATGCCCGACGTCCGAACCTACTGCGACGATGACGTGGTACGATCAGATAATGACGTTGCTATCGGGCAAGGAGCCAGGCCCACCGAAAGACCCGAAAAGGCCACGGCGACAGCACGTCACAGTTTCACGATTTTTCTCGGATCATTTAGCACATTATGTCTGCCTGTGTTGGATTTAACCACGCGGAGGCCGTTGGGCAGCGACAGACTCCAGTAGCGGAGGCCCACCCTGCCTTGGAATAGACCTACCACAAAGGTGTCAAGGCATAGTTACGAACTCAGTCGCTTTACAGAGAATAATAATATCACTTGGAAATTTAAGCTTAATGAACAAAATAAGAAAAAAAGTGTATTTTTTTCGTGAAATATCTGTAGAGAAAGCCATTGTTGCGGAAGCTCGTGGCAACTAGCCAGCTTGTTCATTCATGAATTCGGCCGTGACGTCTGCAGTAGCTGAAGAGCGCACTGTTTCCAAGTTCTCAGTCTGTAACGACATTACACGATCACACGCAACGGATGATATTTCACTACAAGAGCCCTCTGCCCCGCCCCTCCCCCCGCCTACCCGCCCCACGCGATCTGGTCTGCAGATACAACTTCGTCGAAAGCGATTAATTGGAGGTGAACGGTCTAAATGTGACGACAACGGCGACAATAATGGCATATCATCCGCGTCTCAAGGGAGTCGTCGGCGAGACAATGGCGCCGTACTAACTGCCGTGTGCTGGTGATGCACGGAACCGCCAGTTTACTAAACCTCAGCGACAAATCTGCCGCAAACCAGACGAAGCTGAACCCACTCATCAACTCGTTGAACACAGCTTAAAACGCACATGTAGGCCTAGTCTGTATGTTGTTCGATGACACGGATGTTTATTTGCTCCCTATTTTGTCGTATCGTGCTGTGCTCGTGATTTTTACAATTATTTTTTCTGCACTGTTATCGTAAGCACGTGCGTTAGTCACGTGTAATCATCTTTGATTACAGCGGCATAGTATAGCCAGGAATTTTGAGTGGGGGACGAGACGCTAAAAGTCGGGTGTGGGGAGTGGCATTCTCCCTATGGATATGCCCCTGCGTAATCAATCAATTAATTATTTTTTATTTATTCCTTTATTAAATCTGTAACATCATGTTACACAAAACGTACACAGTTACATACTGAAGTAGACGATGGAGCGATTTGCATATACGAGGTGGTCCAAAAAAGCGAAGCCAGTGCATATGTTTGCTTGTATCTTTTAAACGCCTCGACCAAATGTAATAAGTTTGGCTCATCTAAGCAGCAGTTTATGTCGAATACTGTAGTGAATAATTTTCATATTGATATTACTGGAGGGTTCAACTATATAGAATGAAACAACTGTCCTCTATTTCCTTACAAGTTTATTTATCCAACCACTTTGATTTACTTAGTGGTTTTTTACTAAAATGTGCTGAAAATAAATGAGTCGTTTGGTTTTTATTTATCCGCGAATAAAACTGTACTTTAATGTTATTGAAATACTGTTCGTAATGAAATAGCTCGCTGTTATAACGGGAAAATCACCAAAGAAGACAATGTTGTTATAAAAATACTGCGACTTGAAAAGTCGTGGAACTCACGGCGTCCGATGAAGGAATTCCCGCAGAAGGAATCGCCCAGAATCAGCCTTAACCCACGCATCCAAAAAAGACGAAGTTATTCATTCTGATCTATGTGTTGCCCCCTATCGTGATACATTTCAATTACTTAGAGTTTGCTGCAGAGTATTTGCTGCTCACGTGTGCCAAAAATTATCAGATTTGGTTAAGGCGTTTCAAAGATAAAAGCAAAAATATGCGCTGGCCTCGCTTTTTTGGACCACGTTGTACCGTTCTCAGCCGTAACAAATTTGAACTAAACACTCCGTAAACCACGCCCACTTTATTTCATAATGTTAGTGTCTTAATATAGGCTTACAGTTTTCGAACTTTAATACAACATTTACACGACTGAACAAATTGACACTTGCAGACAGTCATAAACGTTTAAACGTTTATCGTTAAAGTCCACGACTCTCTGATGGGCGCGGCGTGAAACGAGCTGCGTGTGATTCTCTGATGCGGTAAGACAGTAGTAGTAGCAGCAGCAGCAGCGCTGTGGTAGGATAACTGATATAAAATGTACTGAACTGGGGATTATAATAACTCTCAGACTGTGACGTATCGGGCTTTAGGCAGCTCAGTAGCAATCGTCTCTGCAGGCATTAAGCTGTAGGGTGGAGGTTTTTGGAACTTAAATAAAACGCCGGCAATCAATCGATCATCAACCAAAGCAGATTTATAAAGCGCAAGCGAACATACCGATTAAACAGCATGCAACGGCAACGTCAGTCTTTTGAGAAAAACCGTTTAAACGTGTTCAAAGAAACCACGTTTTCTGTGGAAGAAACAACTAAGACTCGACGCCACGACATCGAAATGTATGCATCCGTCATTATAGGTTAATTAATTAAGTAAGTAAGTAAGTAGATTTATATAGCGCAGTAATCGTCAAGAACCTCTAACGCGCTGAATGCACTAGTATCGAGCGAACAAGTACGTTTTAAGCAAACGTCTGAAACACTCTGCACTGATTGTCAGCTTCCAGATTAAATCAGGGAGAGAGTTCCAGACTGTGGGGCCGGCGACTGAAAAGGCTCGGCGGCCATAAGTGTTGAAACGGTAGCGAGGTAATGCAAGTAGCTGACGGTTGGCGGAACGCAGATGTTGCCGAGTGGTAGAACTGGCTACCGGGACGCAGTAGACCGACAGGTACGGTGGTGCGCAGTTGTTTTTGTAATGAGCTTGAACGTTGACAGCTGTTCTCGAAAACCCTTTCAGCAATGCCCATGCACTCACGTCATTTGGTGAATATTGTTGTCAAGTTTTATTGGAATCTATCCACTAAGTGCAGAGATATCGCGCCACGCGAAATGCGTGTTAACGGACGGACGGAAAACAGCCGGACGGCCGACCCAACGGACGACCTAAATACAATATGCGTCTGCCGCTTATTGTGGGCGAAGGCGCAAGAAGTCGCAGAGAGTAATGGGCGTCTGTCAGTTTGATTTACAATAGTATACTCCAGTCATTATGAAATTGTACACAGAGTGCGTAGTGTTTAGAAACTTCTGTTAGGTTTTTTACGAGGACGATTCTTTTGTTTTATTGTTTACTGTTTTTATTATCTACCGTGTATGATTGTATGCTGCCTCAATGGCGTAATAAATAATAAAGGATAATATAAGTATATATAGAAAATATAGTCATAATATCAGTCGCTATAGAGGCTCTGAAATAGCTGTTAATTACTGAATTACTGGAAGAGAAGTCGCCATCAGGAACAAACACAATGTTGCATATGAGCATGAGCAATTCTAGCATTCTTCACTTATTCATTCATTCATATTCGCCCATTCTTTCATTCATTCCTATCATCATCATCATCATCATCATCATCATCATCAAACGTAATATTTAGAGTGGCCTAAATAGAAAGTCCATTTCAAGGACCACTAGGGACTATGGGCCAGCACAGGCTCTCGGCCAGCAGGACTGCCTCTGGCGGCGTACAGCAGCATTAATTCGTTGTCATCGGTTCATTGAGCAATTCCACCACACGTGTAATACTCTCGACATCGAAGCTAGCCCCCGCCGTGTCACCGCGCCACATGGCCAGTAACGTCTGACTCAACGGCGGTATCGCGACACGATGCACTCACCGGGACAGGAGGGAAAGATGGGCGGCTACAGAGGACGATACTGGAAGAGCGTGGATTAAGGACGCTGCTGGAAATAGCGGCGTGCTACCGCTATCATCGGGATCTATCTCTCCACGCACTCATGCATGACGTCACACTTCACAACGATACGATATCGGACAACAACGCCATGTTAATGGATACCGGATAGGTCTGCCGTCCGAGTCAGCTCTGTCTACAGGGTGAATATAAACAGTAACCGCCGCGACTTTTGTTTATATTTTAGCAGTGTGCGAAGTTTGGTTGAATCGGCATAATTTCTTCATTTTTAGATCTATTTCAACAAAACTTGGCGATAAAGTGTATATTTTATCGTTTAAGAGTTGTGCAAAAATTTCATGCAAAAATTTGCACGTACTGCTGAGATACCAACAAAAGTCGCGGGGTTTACTTTTTATACTCACCCTGTAGATGCTGGCGTTGCGCACGTCAACGAAGTTACTCGACATCGTGCCCGGTTAGTACTGAGATGCGTTAAAAACGTAAAAAAGTGACAATAATTTAAAAAGAATAACATTTTGTCGCAGACGCTGTGGTCTAACTTCAACCACTGTGACGTAATTAGCCCCCAAAGCTACCGCATTCGGCGAAATAACGCAAAATTACGGCCATTACGCCGTTCAAGAATCAAGATTATTCAAGGTCGTCGCTTTCGGTACCAATATTGGCAATGAACAGCCCGTATGCGACTTCCTATGTGGGAATAAAAGACTATGTAACTTACCAGCGTTTCCAAGATAATTATGGTGGCTTATTGGTCAAATTTTCGCTGTCGACAGGGGGTGCCTCTCTTTACCGCATTTGTTCGGGGTGAACCCCTAAATTTAGAATTGCAAAATTTGGTCTCTAGAGACGTCATTCCATGCTATGGTTCAAAGCATCTTTCGATGTCTTGAACTGTTTACAAGTGTGACAAAGAGACAGACCGACGGATAGACAGACCGACGGACAGACATTCTGATAGCAAATGCCGCGCGGCCAAAAACTAGTAGGCTAAGCACGCAGAGCGAATAGGGGCGTAGTCAAGTGTTAACTCCACCCATGTATGTCCGAGGAAAATATTTTTAGTTTTTAGGCTGTTTGTCAGCCCAATGCCCAACCGCTGTTTCCATTTTCACACATAACTATATATGACGGTGTAGTACATGTAACTAAATTTGTTTTAAACAGCAGCGTTTTCTAGCTTCAGCCGCAGAAATTGATTCACAACACCGATATATTCACAATTTCACAGTGTAAGCTATTACGTCAGCTGCTGAGGCAGAAGTCAGGGAGCGGTGCTATCCGCCTGAAAGTAGTCCGGCCGAGCGGCAGCGCGGAGGTGTACACGGCGGTGTTTCTCGAGGTCGGTAATTCGCCGGAAGACGGCACAGCAGTCGCTGCACGAGTTTGCGATAACGTCACGACGATGTGACGTCATCAGGTGCACTCGCAGACGGTGTCGCTGCGAAAACGTCTTTGCGCATGCGTCGCATCGAAGTGATGACGTCATCTATACACTCGCACACCGTTGAATTCACTATAAACAGAGTTTTAATGAATAATTATATTTTGTGTAAGTAAGTAAGTAAGTAAGTAAGTAGCAATATTTATATAGCGCAGAAAATCATATGTTACACTGCGCTGTGATTTCTCAAATCCCAAATAAATGATTTTTCAGATATCGCCTAAACTGTCCGTAGCTAGAGATCTTTCGCAGACTTATCGGCAAACTGTACATAGTCGGTGTACATAGTCGATTGATATTATTCGGGAATGTCTCTGGTAGTACGGCATTGCGGACATGATATCATGCACTGCAAATCGCAGTTTACTTTTTAACAGAATATCCCGATGTGTAGATTGGAGAAAGTACTTAGCGGATTATTATTTAGTTACAGATGTTGCATGTCTGGAAATCAAGTTGCTCAAGTCGAATTCGATGATTCACTGATAGTTAAGTTCGTGACGGTGATAGGGAAGGGGGAAGTAAGGGGAAGGGAGGGGGTAGGGAGGGGGAGAGATTGAGGGGGAGAGAGAAAAGGGAAGGGAAAGAAGGAAGGGAGAGAAGGGAAGGCATGTGCCCCCCTAACGTTGAGTCCTGGATCCGCCAGTGTTCTGAGCATAAGTTGTTAAGTAGACCTGCATTTCATTAAGCATTTTAAATCAGTATCAATCAAATCACCCATTACAGTACCTTCTCCCCTTATTTTAAGCTCTGCCCAACGATGAAAGTGAATTTGCCTCCCCCTCTCCCAGTGAGTGTATGCCCTACATAGAGCGTATTCTATTAATTTGCCCCTGATGTCTCCCTCATTACAAACTTTCTGCATCCGCTACTATCAGCGGATCTGCCTCACTTGACAGTTAAATCATTCTGTACTAAGAATGACCCGACAAATAGGCCTACCTTGACTGAGTGAACTGATCGATGAACCGCCAGAGTCCTGGCCTGACAGAAGCCACGCCCACAGATCGCGCACACGAACGGCTTCGAGTTGGAATGAATATGCCTATCAAACACGCCATGTCCGCGTCAGGAAAAAAAACAACGAATTTAGCCCCGCGTACCATGTGAGCGAAAAAAGCCCGTCACGTAGCTACGCGTTGCTACCCCCGGTCTAAAAGATATGGACTCGACCTCACAGCGTTTGCTGCGTGGCGAGTAAATATGTCTCACACAGCGGGGTGTCGGGTCAAGCCGCAATACTGAATTAGCTATCGGGGTCAAACATCGAGGTCAAATTTCGTAACAAAAACTTAATCGCTTCCTAGTCTTTACGATAGCATTATATTCCTACCGAGCTAAATCTATAATGATGATCTGTAGCTTTCCGGTGCTTTTTGCGCAGACACATACAGACGGACTGACGAAAAACGATACATTCTTCGCCCAGAGCGTTGGCGCGAAAGTTATAAATAAGAAAATATAAAACATTAACATACATGAAAACAACACGCGTCTGAAGGATATTTTAATGTCACTATAAGACTGTTTTAAGTTAGCCAAGTTAGTTCGGATAAAATTTATTTAAATAGTTAACCCTTACAACCCTGGATGCCCATGCAGAAGATCATATAGCTCTGGACGGTCCAGCTATACCACGTGACAAAACAGCAAAAAAATTGCACATTGTCAAACTAGAATATACGCCAGTAGCCTAGCAGTGGTAGCCTAGATGTGGTAAATCGATATAACGGTTGGCGCGTAATATGAGTAGTAATATAAGTATTTAGTTAGCTATTATAAGTGCAGGTAAAATAACGAATTAAAAAGATGCAGTACAAGCTGTCAGTGCACATTACGTAGGCCTGATAATAGACCGAATACCATTGTTCTTCTGATCAAAATTAATAAAAAAAATATTTTCATCACGTCAGTTGATAGGGGAGGGTAAGTGTCCTCCAATTCTCCTTGAATACGTACCTGGAATGATGAGATATACCTATGGTGTGATTAGATTCAGTGGCGTCGCCAGCTATGAGGCATGGGGCACGTGCCCCTCGACTTCCAACAATTTCATGTTTTGTTCACTTTGGAGTAAATCTGACAGCCACCTATCCAAGTATTGTGTAGTCTGCGAGATTAGCTGGTGCAGATGTCAACAATTCACAGCTCTTTCGATCAGGACTGCATCAGTCACAAAACATTAGTTATCAAGCAGCTGCTGCACCCGGCCTGAAGCCCGCCGTGAGTGCCCCCTGACATAATCTCCAGCTTTGCCCCTCCTCGCAACAAATCCTGGCGACGCCACTGACTAGATTCACCTGTGATCACGCAGGTGATCCTGGCGGCGGAATCGTTTACGACAGACGTCGCACTCGTACGGACGCTCGTTGGTGTGCGTACGTTCGTGAATCAACAGATTGTAAGACTTAGTGAAGTGTCGACCGCAGAACCGACAGATGAACTGGCGTCTGCATGCAACACAGCGCCAGCAAAAATAATAATTTTCTGCCTTATCATTTCAAATCTTGTCTGAAAATGACAATGACCTTCATCACCGTTATCATCAATCTTGGGTTCAGCTATAGCGCCAGTTGGAGTATGACGCCTCCCTAACTATGTTACATCGCGCAACACCACACACACTGTGGGGTTGCGCTAGAGAGCTAGCCTCGGCGCTGACTGCAGCCATAATCCTGGCTGATGCCTCCATAGGCGTAGATCTGACTGGAATTCTGGGGGGAGGGGACGCATGGTGGGACTTACTATAAAAGTCGTGCTGTAGAGGCAAAATAACACATTGTAATGCAAGTAATCTGGTGCTTAAAATTTTGCAGCATGACAAAATCTGGGGGGGGGGTAATCCCCCTCTCCAAATTCTGGGGGACTTGTTCCCCCACCCCCTCCGTGATCTACGCCCATGAATGCCTCATTCACCCCACCGTCTCCGAAATGAACTAAATGTATCGACTTGAGTGGGACGTTAAACCCTACTATACCCATACCCTCCTTAACTATCTTGTTCCACTTGTTTCTGTCTCGTGATCTTGTAAGCTACTCTGCATACCAGAGTCTTCAATATCGTCAAAACTCTCCGTAGCCTTCCTAGTTCGTGAATGCAATTAGTAGTACTTATTATGACAAC
>Ga0049105_1000074_pt1 | contig 20694 bp, 18 predicted proteins | sample WorMetvaBAHAMAS1_FD_61260 | JGI IMG/M metagenome (GOLD analysis project Ga0049105, IMG submission 61260) | Worm MetaG Olavius vacuus BAHAMAS.1 | ecosystem: Host-associated > Annelida > Digestive system > Unclassified | place: Germany: Marburg | collected 2013-04-09
GATGCGTTTTGCTACTCGAACAAGTATGTCTTCAGAGAGTGCTTGAAGACGGAAAGGGATGGAGCTTGGCGCAAGTATTCCGGCAGCGAGTTCCAGGTACGAGGGCCAGCGAACGAGAACAGTGCAACGAGGGCCAGCGAACGATGCAAGGTTTAACGTCCCACCAAACACATTATAGGTCATATTGGGGACGGGTTTTTACCAGTCAAATGACCCAACCAACAGTGTCAAAGCACTGAAGGAAGATAGGTTCTAAGGATCAGGCTGCAATCCCATCAGGTCCATCTCACCGTGCTCACAATAATACAACAACTATGCAGTGTGAAACAAAAACACACAAAATACCTACAGATGAACACAAATATATCTACGCACAGTGAAATGGGCTCAGTTTGACAAAACCCAATCCTGAGAACTGCTCATCTAAGTGTGCGTATGACTGTGCACATCTTCAGTACACAATACAACACAGCACAGTTCTGACCATCTCCCCTCTTAACTCCAGACAACCATCACAGTGTTCAGATGTTGTCTATCGGAAGAGAGGGGCACGATGCAACGGAACACAATATACAAGTGCATTCAAGAGCTGACCAGGAACCACTGATGGTCCCTGGAGCTGACCACTCAAACAGATAACATCAAAATAATAAGTAAACAAGTGAACCTCGACTCTACACCGCTGAAATATATGACTCCGCCGCGGAAGTACATTTGGTCTCGCCATGAACTTGACCTTGAAAACTTCTCGATAATGCCCACTCACATAAGGAATATTTATGCCACGATTCACCGAAATCGCTCAACCGAGTACAAAGATACCGCGTCACACGAAATGTGTTAACGCACAACGGACGGACGGACGGACGGTCGGACACCAGGAAAGAAGGATGACAGGAAAACCGGAAAGTTTAATGCCTCCGCCGACTACTGTTGGCGAGCATAAAAAATCTTGTCGATTAAGTCATGCAGGAAACGTGAAATTGTATGATCTGCAAAAACTGCACACGCGTTTAATATTCCGCAGTTCTGCTACCATTCATAGCAGGAAAGTTCAGCAAAGATTTCTTCACAGCTTCATGACGAGCGGTACGACAGTATGTACGAATGTGCACACGCATACACGATACAGTAAATTCCTACATGATACCTTAAACTTGTTAATGTCGTCGTCGGACGGCTCACTGTCTTCTTTGAGCTGATCAAGTTCACGAAGAATGTCTTCAGCGTTGTCGAGCCAGATGACAACCTCTCTTTGCATCGTCTCAAAGTCAATGTACATCTGCTCCAGGTGTTCTACATTCTCCTAGCACAGGTATATTTAATACAGGTGTCATATTACACGTGTGATTCTCACAAACTACACATGCAGTTTCGTTTTTCGGAACCGCCTCAAAACTTCTCTTTTCCCGATCATTTCATTCCTGTTTTCAGTTTCTAGTTCTGTACACCGTGTATAGTAGTGGTTTGGCAGTCTTGTACTAAAGCACGCTAAATAACTAATGTTATGTACTGCAATAAAATAATATTATGTCACGCTTTTATAATGCAACAAGCTTACTGTAAGCAAAATGGTCCAGTCCCTTCTAACAATTATTTTATTCAACTGTGGCATGCATGTATTTTAGCTTGTCAACTGGATTGTTAGGCCTAAACGACTGACTGATTGACTGATAGTGCTTAAAGGAAAAACACAAATCTTGGCATTCTGATACAAATACTGTAAATTAACTGAAGCAATCTAAATGAACAACTGACGTGCAACGAAGTTTTTCTGGCGTTGATGCGTTCGAGCAGATCACTGAGCTGTTCTGCGAGTTGTTTGACGCCGCTGTCGACGGTCGTTGTGACGTGATCATCAGACATCTTGGTCAACTGTGATACGATGTCGCCCAGTGCTGATAGCACAGGCTGCTTCTTGTTCACCTCGGCCGCCGTCGACTACCACCAATGAAATATAATACATTAGGCTATTCAGTACTTATAATTTTTCTGTCAACTTCCCTTTACTTATTTCCGGGCTTGGATTCAAGACTTGCTTATCCAACATCAAGACCAAGATCAAGACTCAAGACTTACACGACCAATACTGGAAGTCCATGACTGGGATGGACTGTGACAAACAAAAAGACTGAAAAAGTCATGGCAAGCAGAAAATCCAGCATATCGGTAGTTGCACACAGTAAACAACAAAACATCATACCATGTTTAACCACAGTTCTATTTTGGCAGTTACCGTTAATCATTGCAGTGTATCATGGTCTCCATGGTCCCAAGTCCCAATACCAAAACCGAGACCGAGACTTGAGGGTTCCAAGACCAAGACCAAGACCAAGACTCCGAGGTTTAAGACCAAGACCGAGACCAAGACTTGTGTAAACGGGTCTCGAGACGTCTTGAGACCAAGACTCAAGTCTCGAGAACTCCAAGTCTGCTTATTTCTTTACATTAATGCATGGCTCTCTTGTACCGTTTCTATGGGCTGCCGTAACTTAGTATTTTAAGGACTTTTCCGTCCAGCTCATGTCTTATTCAGATATATCATCGAAGAACAGATAACAGACATATTGAAAGTGTAACGTTTATTGTTTTTTTTTATTCAGAACCCTTTTCTAACGGTTTATAATTTTTTCTAACGTTTCACTAATAACAAAAAATTACAAAAGTTTGCATAAACAATTAATAAACACTGATTTAAAATGTCAACCATCATTATTTTCCAATTTCACTCATACTGACTAATAAAATGGCTGCCACTGACGTTGCTAGCATTCTTACTGTATTTCATGCTGTAAATGTTATTGGCTCTGCTTACTATTCATGCACCGATGTTTAAACTAGCAATGTTTTTATCTACGTTTGCAAACGTTTTTGTTATTACCGGAAAACGCGTTTACGGAGTGTTTTTAAAAAATATTTTCGGAATATTTATTACAAATATGTTAAAACGGAAACAATACTTGTATTTGTTGTTGTTGTTATTGCTGCTGCTGCTGCGGTTTCCGCTGCTGTACGTGGTTATGGCTGTTATTATAAATGAAATACACTAATGATTAGAGTGATGTTAACGCGAAAATGCTGCAGTCACGACGATATATGCATAAACTCTTGTGAATGTTATGATGGCAGTTATACAGACAGTTACGCTGACTCAGTGTTATCTATGAACAATGAAACTAAGAGATAAGAATTAGGGAGCCAAAGTAGATCTGACATCTTGCAGAAATGCTGAGAATTTCTAACCTTTGCCCATACGAGTTCATCTTCAATATCTTTGGCGGCAGTTGGCATTTCACGCTTTGCAAGCTCTTTATTGATGTTTGTGACAAAGTCTCGTAAACTTGCCGATTCCTTCTTGAGTTTCTTGGTCAACTTCAGTGCCTGCTCAAGACTTGTCTTGCTCTGCGTGACCTGCACGAACAACGCAGACGACACAAACGAGAGTTGATGTATGACACATTTTAACGTGTACTCAAACACTTACACGGACAACCAGCTTCGTGGGATACTGCTGCAGGGGACAAGAACTAACAAGTAACAAAAATTCAAATTTTTTTAAAATATCAAAAAAAGCCAAGAAGCGTGAAAAAAGAAATCAGTAAACGAAGCTCAACAAATTTCAAACAATTCATCAAGCTACATCAAATGTTTATCCTAACGTATGCTCAAAAACTTACGGACAGCCAGCTTAATCTGTTTGCACGGATAATGATAATAAACAGAGCAGTTGTTGATTTGAACGCAGAAAAGGTCAGACTATAAGAGCACCGACGACGCTAAAGACGGAGCTGACAAAATGAAATGGCGTATTAACCTGAGCGCCTAGTTCATTGTAGAGCAGCTTGACGGCGTCTATCTGAGTGTTGAGCTGGTCAGGGTGATCGACTTGCTTCTTCTCGACGATCTGTCGACCAGTCTTGATGACGTACTCCACCTCACTCTTCGCTTCACTCATCGCCTTGTAGAATTTCTACATCAAACGTGTCACACACTCACAGTCTGCAGCATGATCGCAGCCGCACGATAACGTATCACTGTGAACTCGCGGTACTGTTTTCGAAACAAGTTTAACAGCCAAATCACAAACAAACTGACAACAAAATTTCATTTTGAATTTGCATAACTGACAAAGCTTAGAACAACCATGCAGTGCGTAATATTAACAAGACAGCCAAGCACTTATCCGTGCTCAAGTAATTGACTGATTGATCGGTGCATGAATAGTATGAACTTAAGCCAATAACATTTACCGCATGAAATACAGGCTGCGAAGCTTAGCTGGTAGTACAGCTATATAAACATCTTCTAAGATGACCTAGAAATCCAGTAGGGATAGGTCAGACCTAGTTTTTGGTCTGTGACGAACTCTGGTCAGAGTTCATCCTTGGGTCTGTGCATGCAGGTGTACAAGTTACGTGTAGCGGATATGATTGGGGCCAGCCAGCTGGGTTAACACACAGACTCACAGACCACATACATACACACACAGACAGACAGCTTTTGACGGGTTACCATGCACTGATCAAGTTGGTTTTGTATGTCGTCAGGTTCGCTGCTGGCAATCTCGAGACAGTTCAGTCTTTCCTCGATGTCTTCCAACAGGTGCTTGACGTGCGCCAGCTTGCCGTCGAAATCTGCCGGTCGCTGGAACTTGACGAACTTCGCCGTCACCTCACTGTAATGTTTCTTTCACACAAATAAAGCATCAAGTCAGTAAAGGTGAATCTTAGTAAAATGCAAAACTGGAATATTTCATGCAAATTTTGAACAGGTGCTTGCAGACTATTGTCAAGATTTCTGTCGCAAAATCAAACCAAAACTTTCAAGGTACGCGAAACAATGATCTAACTTGCGCAGCTTGTACCTTTAATATAGCAAGCTGGTTTTCAAGTCTGTTGGCAGCGTTCAGTTTTCCCTGTTCGAGGAATGCAGCAACGTCTTTTTCTAGTTCTGCCATGTATGCGTCGTGTTGTTCAAATTCAGACTTCAACGACTGCAAGGCAGCAATACAGCAAGTCTCATTTAGATCAAGTTACTATCAATCAATCAAACAATCAATCAAACTTGAGCACAGACAAGTCCTTGGGAGAGAAAACATTGAGAGTCGATGATTATACGGCGGAGCCATGTATTAGTATTAATCTCGAGATCTTTGTTAGTCAGGAGTTCGAGGAAATCACTTCCATGCTGACCACAGCACCGCCTTTAACTTCTTATATGTCATTCGCATCTTAAACGGCTTTAAATTTAGGAGTATTTTTATTCTTATTCAAGAACGTGTGACAGTCTTTAGCGTGCTTTCGGCTGACGAAGCAACGTTACACTGCATTGATGGACAAACGGCTGTTAACAAAGTGACTTCTGCAGAGCTTTGGCGACTTTGACAAAATGCAGAATACATGATTTTACTGAACCTGTTTGCAGATAAAGTATTGGTGTACAGAGTTTACAGCGGGTTGTTAATATGTGAGGGTCCCAACATCCGGAGCAGTAAGTGGGTCTGGGAGTGGTCGCCCCTCCCGTGCATGGTTCGATTATCATCTCGGAAAACTTGTGAAACTGAAACGTCCGTGGGCACATACAAAAGTGGAATAACTAACATCATTTATACTATTTGCTCCGAAGAACCCTCGTAATCACGGGTCTAAGATAAATTGCAATAAAGAAAAACAAATGCTCAGCGTATAACAAATAACAAGAGAGGGTGATTACTTCAAATGCTCAGCGTATAACAAATAACAAGAGAGGGTGATTACTTCAAATGCTCAGCGTAACAAATAACAAGAGAGGGTGATTACTTCAAATGCTCAGCGTATAACAAATAACAAGAGAGGGTGATTACTTCAAATTCTTTGGGAGTGTCGCTGGCGAGCACGTCGGCGTCGAGTCTGGTCTGCAGTAGATCGTTGACGTCGGTCATCCACTGTGACATTTCCACGATCTGGGACTCACGTGCCTGCGCCTGCAGTATCGCTTCCTCCAACTGCTCGATCCTTTGCTTTGCCTGCTCGTCAGATCACAACCATAGATGTATAAAAACGTAAAATGAAAAATTTGAAAACGTTAAAAGTGTAAAAAAACGTGACAATAATAAAAAAGCGTTTGTAAACGTTGAATAAAAGAAACGTTCCCTAAATGTGCCGCCGAAAGCGTAGAGAGGGGGGGGGGAGATAGAGAAAGACAGTGAGTGACCGCAGTGTAATTTCTACAAAATTGTAGTCAAAATGTTTCACTTTCACAGTAATTTTTGTCTTCTGATGCACATTTGTGGAACGTTTTTTTATTTATAAAAACGTCGTGAAAACAAAAAAAAAACCTTTAAAAACGTAAAAAGTGACAATAATAAAGAAACGTAAAAACGTTTTTATATCTATGCTCACAACACGTCTTTGTCAGCTACGTCGTACGAAGATGTAAAACATCTGTTGATCTCACGACGCTGCTGATAATACTTCAGTAACATCGCAGCCGTTGAGTTTAGTGGCCAAGCGTAGGTCTCCATCGGCAAACGTGCTGTACGTCTGGCCCGGTTAATACAGGATCAGAGCCGGCGCAGACCACCCACGATTCCTCCGACCGGAGGAACACGGGGGTAAAAGAGCCCTATCACGGTGCAAAGGGGCTCTAAAAGGGCCTTATTGGTAGCGAAAGGCCATATACGTTAGCGTAAAGGAAGGGTCAGACTAGAAAGGGCCCATATAGGTGAACTTTTGTGATTTTTGTGGATAGTAACGGTCGTTGTTTAGGAGGGTGGTGACTAAAAGAAGGTCGCCAGAAAATTGAGGGCCAATTACTGTAGTTCGGGGGACCTCATTTTAGGCTTGCGCCGGCACTGACTGGGATGAGTAACCGTACTGTCCACGGGTAGATAAACCATTTCGATATGTAAGTAACTACTCACGTCAAATCAGCCCCTGGTTTTCTCTCCGTGGGTCGGTGAAAAGACTAAGACCACGAGAGTTAGTGACAAATAAGTAGTGATCCATGCAGAAATGTATTTGTACAGGCTTTTAGCACACAATTAATCACTAACATCACACTGTGCAATACGATATCCCACGCATGCAAACTGGGGTCTACAGCAGCGAAGACCAGTACCTCCATTTGTCACATAAGCCCACTTTTTCACGAAACTAATTAAGAAGGCGTTTAAAATTGCATAAATATCCTAGAAAAACTGCTGTTAACTTCCTGTAAGGCCACGTAAATCATATTACAGCATCGTTACTCTTTAGTCCGACAAGACTAAGTATCTGGCGTCATAGAGCTGACGTGTATACCTCGTCAAGAGTCCGTTCAAGCCTGGAGACGTACGCATCAAGGTTGGACGTAACGATGCCGACCATGATGTGATCATTGAGCAGCGACTGTGTGACTGCAGTTATGCGAGCTTTGACGTCGTCTTTGTGAGTCGACACGAAATTCTCCAGATCCTACAGCAGTCAAGCTACGTCGACTGAACGCGATATATACAGTACGATACGACGTGCAGATAGTTACAGCGCACTCAGAACCGTGTGACAATAAAATTACGGAGAATAATAAACTAAAAATAAAGAATATATGAATCCCGACTAAGGCATTTCTTAAACATCAGATGGATAAACTAGAATTAATGATAGCATCGAAGTGTATAGAGCCCTGTTTTTGCTGTCAGTTGTCACGGCTATCACCATCACTATCATGATCGTCATCAACTCATCATTCTTGTCGAAACTGCAAGGAATAATCTGACTACGCACTTGTTAAATAGCAAAGAGAAGGTACAATTCTCTCATATGTTTTATATACAGTGTTAAATTTGTTTTTTTCAATCATTAAAAAATTAAACAGATTTCCTAATTTATGCACAGTCACGAGTGATGATATGAATAACAACTTACGTCTAACTCCTCCGAGAGTTCCTCGGCGTCGGCAGATGACCGCATCAACCCTTTCCTCAATTTTGCGTCCAACTCGTCCAACCATTTTGTCTCTTCTCCAATCATTGCTAGATAAATACCGACGTAAAACTATGCCATAAGCTATCTTTACATTGTGAAACTTCCAAACACGAAATTCACATAGAAACTGACGAAGTGCAGCGGTCCGTTATAGTATATACTTTTACAGTTGTGTGACAGAACAACCGATAAACTGACGAAAATCGCTTCACTATATATAACAGTTTCCAGAAAATCACGTTGTTTCGTGTTTATCAAATTTCATTGCAAACTACCTTCTTGGTGTCTGAATTCAATGGCTCCATGTTCATTGTTTGTCAGCCACAGTCCATTTTTTAAAATTAATTTTATCTAAGTCGTGACACTCCAGTTTTTGTTTCGGAATTCTTGCAGAAAACGGCGAGCACTGTGTTGTTTTTCTTGAAGCGAAACTTTTCTTGAACGCTGGAGCAGTAAATGGCATTTTTCTGAGGCCATATTTGCCTCATTACATGTAATCTATTTATGACGCTTGGTTGATAATTTTTAAATCAGCACTGTACAACAAAAATTAGGAAATTCTATAGAAGTGCCAAAATTATGAAGAAAATAAAAGTGCCACCTTTTTCCTAAGAGATGGCTTATTTGTTTGAATGTTTGATGTCCGAAAATCGTTTTCTAATCAAGAAATGTTTTGAGTATTCAGAAGCCTACTTTAATCACGAGTATGAGACATGATGTGCAAAAAAATAACTTGCGACAAAAAGACGACTAGTCAGCTTAGTCTACGGCAGTACAAATACGAATACGAGTACTGCGGAACAATTGTACCTGAATTGTATTACAGCATGTACAAACACCGTGTGGGAGAATGCGGAGTACTATAAGTTCTCTCTTGTAATCTGAAGCACTGCAAATTGTACCTCTGTGAAAATTGAGGTTTTCTCCGCCCTGACGAAACTTGTTGCCGTTGTCGACGATCTGGTTCCTGACGTCGTTAAACTTGGTTTCAAGTCGAGCGGACGTCGCGGCCAGCTCGACTGCCCCGCCGTGTCCAGCCGCCTCGAGGACAGCGCTGATCGTCTGTCTGATGTCCGCCATCTCGTTCTCACGAACCGTCTTCAACTCCGACTCCAACGTCTGCGTATTCACGACGGAACTGTGACTTACTAGCTCACGTGACACATGACTGAAACTAATGTTGTTTGCATTCAGAAGTTTAGTCTCTGTAGTTTGATAGGAATATGTGTTACATTAAACCCAGAAATGAGTCAACTTTGACGATATTTGACCTTCACCGTTCACACTGAAAGCTATTTTACTGCCACTTAGGCCACTCTAAGAATACTTTTATTGGTTGATTGATTGACTGATTGATTTAGACGGAGATATTTCGACCCGACACCCCTTTTGTGAGACGAGACATCGACTCACAACGCAGAAAACGCTGCGCGGGGTAGTCCATATCTCTCATACAGGGGGTGTCGGGTCGATCCTCGACGCACGCAGGAAACGCACTGAGGGCTAAAATCGATGGCAGCACAAAGTTTGTGATCCCTTAAGACACAGTATGATTATCATTACTGATCTGACGCGAAGCGGCGTGGTTTATAATTTCGGTCGATTCTGTCTGTCTGTCTGTAGATATGTCTGTCAGACGATAACTTTTAACAGCCTTGACGTACGTAGTTCATATTTGCATATCCGGCATATCTCGAGGCAATACGAGTCAAGTTCGTATATGAAGGTCATCGGGTCAAGGTCAAAGTTACAGGAGCCGAAAACGTCAAAAACGCCTATTCTCGCAATGTAAACTTCGATCACCCATAACTTCGGTTCTATAAAAAACAGAGTCACGAGGTTTGGGTGTAGCTTGGTGTTTTCGGTTATGAAGGATCGAATGGTGTGACCGCCATCTTTGTCACGTGACCGGAAATGACCACATGTAACTTGTCTGTCTGTCTGTGTGCCTGTCAAACGATACTTTCGAAAGTCTTGACGTAGGAAGTTCATTTTCGCACATCCCGTATATTTCCAGGGCGTACGGGTCAAGTTCGCATATGAATGTCATCGGGTCAAGGTGCTCATTCGCGGGTGGTGATGCCTTAAATTAGGATGCATTTTTGTTATTAATATATTATTTTTAGGCTCACCAGCCCAAAGCCGCAGGCATGAAAATGGATATCGGTATCAATAATACCAATAATGTTACTGGGTGACTGATGTGATGAACCTGGAAGCTGGCGGTGCACTGCTGAAGTTCGGCGTCTGAGTGAACGGTGTACTCGCGAGTAAGGTGAGCATGCGTCACATCGTCCAGCCACGCTTCCAGCGCCGCGACTCGGTCGAACGTCGCCCTGGTGTCATCGACGGCCGCCGTCAGTCGCTCGGTGTGCTTACGGGCGGTCTCTATCACGGCCGCCCAGCGAGTCCTCATCGTCTCGACGTCGGCCTGCAGTCGCCCGGCAAACAGCGGGTTGGCATGCGACCGCAGCACCGCCGACACGGACACGATGCCGTCGACGGTCGGCTGCATTGTGCGGATATCGTCCTGTACGCCCTGACAACACACAAGTCTCCAGTCAGCGTCAGAAACATGAAAGTAATAATATTAAATTCAGCGCAGTGTGTCATATCACTATCTGGCATTATACTGTTCACACGTATTCTATTACCTGTGTTGTGTTACTTCAGCGCACATTACACTACTGCCTCAAATTGCTGTCTCAGCCGCCTGTGAAGGCACCTCATGAGGAGATGGAGACACAAATCAACTATAGATAGTGATACGTATCTTGCAGATTCATAATACTCACATTCAGTTCGGTAGCCCGACCAATATCCTATACGACATACACTTTGAAAATGGCTGATTTTGTAACTTTGACAGGGTCACGTGACCCGGAAGTTGTTCAAGTTTTGTTTCAGCGTACCACTGACGGACACGTACACGTACTCGCGTACCAACACGTACCCGCGTACCAAGTTTCATCTAAGCTGGATGAAGAAATGTTAACAGGCGTACTCACGCACAGACATTATGACCGGTTTTGTTAGGTCGTCATTGTGAAGAAGCTACGACCTAACGAGAGCAGACACAGTTGCAGTAAATTTCAAGACACGTAAACTGTGGGCAAGGTCTCGAGTGCAGTTCAGAAGATCGAGTCCCCGGTCCCAGCGGCCCGACAGCAGGCTATAACGGAACCGTATGGTTGTGATTTAAGATAAATAGTTGTAAGCCATGACATCACATAACAGTGACGCTGACATAGCAGGCAATGCTAGAAGGCTTTCTCAGGCTTGGTATGATCGTAATGATGCCTGGTTGACAGATAGCGATTGTGGAAAATTGAAATTTATTGCTGAGCTACTGTGCATTAAGCATCATTACTTTAGTTTAGATCTGTTTAATGCCGATGAAGTCGATGTCGCTATAGAATATTTGTGTACTACTCAGGTTGTATGCATTTTATCTTGCTTTTTCTATTTTTAATTGTATTTTACTGTTGTACGAACTTCATGTTAAATAAATAGCAGGTGGTGACATTCAATGATAACTGTCAAGTGAAATGAAACTAAGTTGCAACCTCGGACTCCGTGAGCTGCGCTTGAAGCGTTTCCATGTCTCCGACCGCTGCTTCTTCCGACTTCAAAAACACGTCGATCTCGTTCATCCAGTTGTTCACACCATCCATCTGGCTCTGCGTGCGTAACAACAACTTTGCAATTACATTACATTACATTAGAAAACTATTTATAGTAAGAGTAACTTCAAGGACCACTATGGCGACGTAGTAACATAATATATTCTAGGTAAGTTTGCCGAAATAAATGAGTTTTCAGCTTCCGACGAAATGTTGCAACTGACGAGGCAATGTACTGAACCAACAAGTTCGAACCGTCTTGTCACAGTGACATCTAATCACGTTGTGCGGCTGCCGGTCCAGCGACCAGTTGCAGCAATAGCTGTGCTGATTTGCTGATGGAAAGCACCTTGAGCTTGCCATAAAAAAAACACTTTCATCCGCCATGACATAACAGTGACGTGGAAGTAAAATAATGGACATGAACAAAAGCGAAATCTTTAATTTTATAATGCTACAAGCAATTTGCCAATTTGCGCGATTTCCAAATAGAGTAGGCTATTTGCAATCGGATTAGTAAATGTGCAACCTAATCGTGAGCATAACACTTGGCAAGATCCTAACCCTAATTCAATGTTTCCAGGAAAAAAGTAATGTACGATAAAAATGTCAAATCTCAACGGATCTTAACAGAATTACGTGCAGTTGATTCCGAATATGTCTGTAAAAAACCACAAAATTTTGTTCAGAAATATTGTTTGACAGCGCAGTTGGCATTTCTATCATATATGTTTGGAAATTTACAAATTGTGCTGCATGATCGAATTGTGGAGAGAGTTACAAAAAGAGGGTCGGAACTTGGTCCTCATCTGTGGTACAACTGCTGCCACAATGGCATCGTGCATTCACAGAGTAAAAGTGTGGAGAAAAGTTGAAAATATGTATAGAATCAATGCAAATAACAATACGTTTAGCAATAATGCACGCAATTCATGTTGTCAGTTACACACTTCGTCACATCATGACAGGTTTATATTACATTTGGTTACATATTACGCAGGTATGGTTCGTGTGTGAATATCAGCAAAACTGTGTGATCCCATTGTTACACACGGGCCATATCTGAGCGCTTTAGAGATAAAGGGCTTATAATAAAGCGCCATATTAATTCATCTGTTTACTTACTTACTTTACTTACTTAACTACTACGGTCTACTGACAGCAGTCTATTGACAGGAACTGATGACAAAACAGAGAGAGTGAGACTGGCATGAAGTTACCCGTAGATGTTTCAGCTGTTCACTAGCGCCGACAAACTTGTTGTGTCTATCTTCAATCTCCGACAACACTTTACTCCACCGAGCGTTCAAGTTTTCCAGGTCAGCTTTGAGTTTCTGTGTCGACTGTTCAGCGGAGGCTTTGCGGAGCAGGTCTTGTCCGGCGTGGTTGATGTACTCCAGGCTTCCGGCACGGTCCTTTAACTCAGTCCGCATCTCCTTGTAACATCGACAATCCGCTCATTCACCTCACAACACAACATTAGATAAATCTATTACATATTATAAGTGCTATGAAAAATTTGTCGTAGATTGAAGACCAATGTGCCAGTAATCACGCCATCTGTCCTTAATTCGGAGAGTTTACTCAAAGCAAAAATCTGCACTGTGTTTCAGAAAACCACACCACTGTTACAGGCCTGCATTTTCAAACAACTGCAAGCAATCTGGCCCAATGTCGATAAACTGTTACAGCGATCAGGCATTAAATCTTCACTTAATTGCACTTATACCTTTATATACAGGGTGCAGTGACGTCTTTAAATTCGACGCTATCTATGGTAGTATCAGTGGTTGCCATGTCGTGGATCACGGTTGTAAGTGTCCTTACGAGATTCCAAGAACTGAATGGACGGGCAATTCAGCTGCCCCACAAGATGGCGTCGACAACATGACGTTACTGTCATCATATGTTTACGAAATGTATGAAACGGAGTTCCATCTGAGACTTTCCTATGATAGCTTCTGACAGATGGTTTTTAGCGAACGTGAACTCACGTTAACGTTCGCTATCCGTCGTCGTCCGTCCGTCAGTCGTCTGTCTTTAACGTTTGTACGCCCTACTCAGGCGATTGAAATTTTCGGCAATGTTTCTATGCCATTTGGTACGTTGGCCATCGCTTTATATACAGGTAATATTTTACGAAGATCGTCCCAGGAGAACCCATCCGTCTGGGGAGTTAAACACTAGAGGGGTGGCCGAATATAGCGATCGAACGCTCTCGGAAACGGTGCAAGATAAGAGCTAAGTTAGTATTAATCACTAATAAGAAGTCGCATATGAGCTTTCGATTGGTACCAAACTCTGTAACCTTGGATGACCTTGAACGACGTAATAGCCCTAACCGCAGCGTAATTTCACGAATTCAGTACCTTTCGGGGCGGATTACGTAAAAGTGGTTGAAGATACACCAATACTTTCTGCAACGGAAATGTAGGCCAAAGAATCAGTTTTTAGCGATATATCATTTATGGCGATATTGGCAGGGAATCACCCCCAGCGAGAGCGTTAAATGAGGCACTCTCCTCTCGCTAGCGAAAATTTGACCAACAGTCAGCCATAACTTGGAAACCATGCAAGATAAGAGGTTAGTTAGTATTAATCACTAATAGGAAGTTGTATATGAGCCCTCGATTGGTACCAAAATCGGTGACCTTGAATGACCTTGAACAGTGTAAATGGCCGTTACAGTGCGTTATTTTACTGAATTTGGTAAACATGCGTTCCAACACATAACCGCGCATCGACCTGTGGCGGAATTTATGCACGAGTCTATTGTAATTTGTAGTACGTGTACGATGTCGTCGTAAAGAAATTTTACGTTCGCTATCTCATCTCCTGATGAGTTTCTTGTTCAGTTTAGAAATAATAACATAAGGTAACGTCAGACATAAAAAGTTCAGTCATTTCAGTCAAATCAACAGAAAGTACATCATCACAGGCAGCACGATAGTGCTGACCTGTTGTAAGGGCGACTGTCAAAGTCAATGGAAGACCCCCATATTTGGCCCCTTACAGCTCGGAAACCCGTTAACCGATTTCGATAAAATTTGCAAATTTGGTTTTTGTACGTCAAGGCGGGCGTGTCCCCGTATAGGTGAAGTTGTCACCCCCGGTGTCTATTTTTTTACTTTTTTTACTTTCTGACCTTCTTGCTCACCTGCACAGATCGCATCGTTCATCATAGAAACGTCGTTAATGGCTCATAAGACGTGTTTCCGTGAATTTTAGTGCCTATTTTGGGTTTGAATAAAATTTTTTAACAATATCGACTATTTTTCGCAAAAATAGAGAACACTGCCTATACCCGCAATGTTAAAAACATGCTAAACATTCAAATAGGCATAACTTCATTGCTGTACACGATATCGACACAATTTTTGCATGTATGGTAGGGTTTTTGGAGTCGGCGAATTCAAATACGCTATCTAAATTTTCAAAAAACCCAAAGGAGTTGCCATGGCAGTATATGCTGATAACTGGCGAGAATAACTATAACCAACCAACATTAACAAGCCAACTGAGAACCAGTCAACCCTCACTACTTACCTGGATGGGAATACTAATTCAAAGTTAGCCACATCATCTGGGACCTGAAAGCAGAGGTCATTCCCTTGCCCCGCTTTAAACATGCTTCTAACATAATTAATGTAGTGTAATGCACAATTAAGAGTCATACACAGAGTCAGCGTGGCATAAAAGTTGCATAAAATCAAAGTAACCAATGAAAGTAGCCATATACTACACATGTCATGTTCAACACAGCAGCTCGTCTTGTAAGGGCGCACCTGGAGTTTTGCAAATCACAGTGATTTTTGCTGTTTTAGAGGCATGACTGTCGTCCTTATACTGTGTTTTAAGCTGAGAAGTTTTTTTACATTGATTACAAGTCACAAAAACACAACTTTACAACACGAAAAATTTACAGCAAAAACAGTAAGTAAATTCTAGTCTATATAATGCCGCAATACGTCTCCTCTAAAATGAAGCCTTTATCAAGCCTGTGTCCTAGTGCAGTAACGGTCGAGTCTATGTACCTTGAGCTGGGTAATCTGTCGGTCCATGGTGGCCACGTCATTGACAATAAACATCAGAGTGTGTAGTGATTGTTCACGGCTCGCCAGCCAGTCTGTCAGCTCCAGAAACGCGTCCATAAATGACTTGGGTGGAGTCTTCTGCAGCGCTTTCATCAATACGTTCTGTCTCTCTTCTACATTAGCACACACATACAGATAACAATACGTGCAACGAGCAAACAGCTGTGTTCTGTCAACCTATCTGTCAATACCCAATACCCATAATAAGAAATCATGTTTCAGCAGTTGTAGATTTTTCTGGCATTCTGCCATACAGAAGCATGCTGTAACGTTATCACTATATTTACAGAAATACGACGATAACGATAACTCATCTAACTATAATTATAATTTAAAGGCATGAATTTTGATTGTCAAATTCGTATTGAAAGTCATTAGCATCCTCTTTTATCTCCCAAAATCTATTACGTGCTGTAATTAGACTCCGCATGCATCGACCTCTGAAATGGTTGCAAGTTTGAGCACGCCAAGACAGCGGACGAAGTGTTACGTACTAAGTCGTTGATTGGTGTCCGTCCATCGGTCGCTGAGTTCAGTCAGTTTGTCAGCCGCAGCAGCCGGCAGCTTGTTGGTCCGCTGTAGTTCTGAGCTTAGTTCTTTCAACTTCATCAGACGCACTTCCTGCGACATCAGCGACTTCTGTTTCACCTGATGACAAAGCGCAGACGCAAGCGTGACGCTGTACGAGGTGTGGAACCTGCCGCCGGCATCTAGCAGCAGATCACCTTTCTAGCCATCACCATGATCACCTCACATCGTGTAAACATCACATCCACGGAAAGATTTTATTTCGCAGGCGGAGACAAAAAAATCGCCCGAGGCAAATTATGTGACGAAGAAAGTGTCCACGGAGACTATTTCGTCACGAAATCCATCGCGGAAGGGGAGGGAGACGACTTTTCACACGGATATTTTGCCACGTCGGCATCTAATTCCATCCAGGTGGGTGGTCAACTGAGATGTTGACAACATGCATAATCATAGTAAATACCAATCAAAAGTATTTAATTAATATTGAGACACATGCATAACTTTAAATCTGTATTTAAAATACTTTCGGCGAATACGACAATAAAATAGTATTTAAATGTATATGTGACAACACCAGCACGGCAAGCGTACTCGACATTGCTCCAGTAGCTGGCTCAGCTGTACGAAGTCTTTAGCGACGTTGGTGGAGTCGCTGGACGCCCACGTGTTGTAGACGGCGATCGTGCTTATCAGACTCTCCAACTCGGCGCTGAACTGCGCGACCACGTTCGACGCCGTCACCGACTCTTTGCTGACGACCATCCTTGACGACACGTTGCTCCAGCGGGCTTCCAGACGCTTCATCGCCACTTCCACCGGCTCCGTCGGCTCACTCGCTGTATACGATCCAGCAAAACGTTAATCCAACCGGTGATATTTCCGTTATAAAGATAATTTCTGTTTCAGTTTTTATCCTATTCGCGCAAAATAATTTTCGCTTTTATTCTATTCAATAATTCTCTTTCTCGTTTCCGTTCTCTGTTTACAACAGAAGACATTAAATTCTCGCACAAACCTCACACGACAAAAATCAAAGGTTAGAACTCAAAAGTGAGTTTAACTGATGCCTTCAAACTGATTCTTTTAATAAGTTCTTGTTCTAGTCTTGTCTGTGCGTATAATTTTCGTTCGTACTTCCATGATAATCTTGTTCTCGTTCGCAAAAATATTATTGAAACCTCAAAGATTCTCTTACAGAGACCGCTGAGAAACTCGATCTAATCACAGACTACGGGAAACCAGCCAGTTAGACGTAAAACGACGGCACGAAAACCGATAGTATTTCTTTATTCATTCAATGACTTGATACGGATGGTTTTGATCTCTTCTTTTCCAGGAAACGAACTGTAACCACCAAATACTATCCTCATACAGTGTATATCACCATCTGAATTTTAAAAAGTACCCGAAAAGTGCAAAGGGCCTGGCGGAATACCCTTTTCTGAACTCCCCATTGGCGCCCCAGTGCCTTGCAATCCGGTTTGCCCCCAAATTTTTCACCGGGCATGCCCATAAAGTGTTTGTGACGCCTCTGAACGACTGCCTTGTCTCTGACTTTGACAAATGATAAACGAAGCTCTGTGCGTTGCTGCTCCGAGACTTTGGAACTCTCTTCCACTGAACTGTGGAACTGCTCCAGCCGTTAACACATAAGATCTGTCTCAAGACATTTCTCTTTGATTCGGCATAACCGCACTGTAGCACGCGCCTCTGTACTATGGCGCGATATAAATTGATTGATTGATTGATTGATTGAAAGTGTACAAAGATGACAAACCAGATATGAGTTCTTCTCGAAGAATTCGAGCAACATTTCTCAGTGCGTCGACTTGTTTCTGGTGTGACTTTATATCACTGTCGGCATCCTGTAACACAGACAAGGCAAGCTGTTTGTACAGTGCCCCTGCAGCATGTTTGTGATATATAGTGTCACTTTAATCTTTGCATTTATAATAATAAAATTAATAATAATAAGATAAAGAGTGCACAGAATGGACAACTTGTGCGATATAATAAATATAATTATTATTATCATTATATACACGTTATATATCCCACTTCGTATCTTGTAATCTGTATGTGTGTGCGTGTTTACGCCTCCAGAGTAATGGGCGACGAAGGCATTATGCTTTCCGGTCGCCCGTCCGTCCGTTGTCTGTCCATTAACGCCTATTTCGCTTGATGCGATACATCTGTACTTAGTGGAGGGATTTCAATGAAGCTTGCCACAAATATTCATCAGGTGGGTGAACACTGCTGAAAAGACTTTTAAGGTCAGAGGATAAAGGTCAAGGTCATGGCCAAACCTTTTAACCTATAATGGCGGAGGCATACATTTCGACGGTGTTGTGGCGTCGAAACTCACTTGCTTTTCTTTCTCTCTGCACGTCTGCATCGTCTGTTTAGTGTTTACTGCTGCGACATAAACTATATACACCGCGAGCCATAAAAATATGCCACTGTATTTTCGACTATTACTCCGGCACTTCTTTAGAAAATTTTCTCGATTTTTAGCGCACACCTAAAAATAACTATTAGAGCGCTCTTTTGCTGTGGACTTTCTGTCTGTCTGTTCGTCTGTCCGTCTATCAAATGCATGGATTGTGACAAAACGAAATAATTATCTGTCAAAATATCAACACCATACGATATAGCAATGTTTCTAGTTTCTTCAACTTTCTTGAGACCCAAATTTCCTGGTCCTGAGTTTAGGGGATCACCCAAAAGATTGTATTAAAACAGGTAACCTCCCCCCTGTCAAAGGCGCAAAGTTGATCTATAATCTGCAATAACTTGGAAACGGTGCCAGATAAAATGTAAGTTAGTATTAATCAGTAATAGAAGTCGCATATGGGATTTTGATTGATACAAAATCGGTTACCGTTTAATGACCTTGAACGACGTAGTGGCCATTATTTTTGCGTTATTTCACCGAATTCGGTAGCTTTGGGAGCCAATTACGTCGAAGTGGTTGACGCCTAACCCATACTCTCTGTGACAACAATGTAGCCAAGAAATCTAGTGTTTCTTTAGAAAATATGACTAATGGCAATATTCGCAGAGGTTACTGAGAACGAGTGCATTATTATCTCTCACGCTACGTCAAATGGGGTCGGCGTTTTATTTAGTTATTTATTTGAACTTGCAATACGAAAGGCAACAGAAATACGTTGACACCGACCTCAATGAGGACAAGTTGCTCTTCAACGGTGAGTTTGGCTTGCGGGTCAGCGGAGTCACCGGTAACCAGCTCCAGCAGTCCTTCAGTCTGGTCGAGCCATTCGCTGAGTGCCGCCAGCTGTCGGTCAAACTCCATCTTGTGGTCGGCCATCGAGTCGAGGCGGGCTCGCTTGGCGTTGCCGGCCGACGGGTTGGTGACAGCGAACGAGACAGCGTCCATGCCGCTGCGAGACACTGTCACCGTCTGTGAGCCGGACGCCGATGTTGACACGATTAACTCGACGCCCGAGCTGGCAATCTTTAACGTACAGTACGTCACAGACAGCCAACACAATATGTTCACTGTCAGGTTTACATCGCTTTGTGACAAATGACTATTTTATGGCGTGGCACTTTCATACATTTTGTTTCATTACTAAGTAGTAGTAGTAGTGAAAAAATACACCAAAAGATCAATCAAAAAACAGGATCTTGGGTAGCCCCCAAAATAAAAACATCGTATATCTTTCTTTCATCCGCAAACTCGTAGATCTAAAACAGCAAATATCAAAAATGATATTACTTTTGTTGCACATCGCCAAAATGTCACTGTGCTGAGAAGCAATGGCATCTTTTGTGATATTTGCTGTTTTAGATTTACGAGTTTGCGGATGTCGTCCTTAAAAAGCGGTGTAAACTGCGGAGTTTTTTTACGATAATATTTACTGTTTTTTCTGTATGATTTAGCATCTCCCTATCAAATTTCATCCAAACGGGACCACTCATGGCAAAGTTATGACGTCATATCGAGTTTTCAAGATGGGGACACACAGTCGCAAATCTACTTCCGGCTTTGGTCTTAATGACAGCAATTTTCAAATCTGTCTGCACATCAAATTTCGATGAGATAGCGCAATCCACGGCTAAGTTATTACTATTTCAGATTTGTGAAAACGGACGTCTGCTATACTGTAATTCTATTTCCGGTTTCGATTTTGACCTACTGATCGTATGATATTTTTCATTGGCGTACTAAATTTAAATTTTTTAGCTTCAACTGTTCCTGAGATATAGAGGGGGTCCCAAATAGACCTGAGAGTCGCCACCGTTAAGTCGACTTAGTCGACTTGGCCGCTCCGAGTCAAGTCGAGTCGTTTCAGTTCTAAGTCGCCGCCGAAATTTTCCACTCAAGTCGCCGCCGAATTTTAGGATAAAAGTCACGACTTATACACACTGAACCATAAAAAAACGTGACATTTTATTTTTGACTATAACTTTGGCTAATCTTAACCGATTTTTATGGTTTTTATATCATTTTAATCATGAAGAAATTCTACATGCGAC
>Ga0049105_1000075_pt1 | contig 20533 bp, 14 predicted proteins | sample WorMetvaBAHAMAS1_FD_61260 | JGI IMG/M metagenome (GOLD analysis project Ga0049105, IMG submission 61260) | Worm MetaG Olavius vacuus BAHAMAS.1 | ecosystem: Host-associated > Annelida > Digestive system > Unclassified | place: Germany: Marburg | collected 2013-04-09
TGGTTCTTTCGGGAAAAGTGTTTCACATCATTTACTTTTTGCGATGTTTTATTACTATTAGTATTATTGCAACATTTGTATAGTGCATAAAAATTCTAGCAAGCTCGAGTCAGCTTCCATGCATGCTCAGAGTTAATGGACGTACTAACAGGTACAACTGCTTGACGACTTACCTGTAGGTGAAAGAAGGTCCGAAGAATTGGAAGAGGTTGGCTGCAGACAGAAGAAGGTGGAATGTAGCAGAGTTGCCACCCTCCTGATTTTTGCTGAAGTCTCCGGATTGTTTAGCCCATATTATGATCGTATGACTGATCATCAGGAGACTAGAGCCGACCCGAACTGTCCGAGGACTCAAAAACGAGTCTTATGTGATCAGTTAACATTATAGACATCGCTTTACAGGCATGTTTCACAATCAGCAAGATACCACCAAATTATTCTCGTTGACAACCACAGTATGCCAGAAATTATATCATGCAAATGTCTTCTCTCTGACAACTGATTTACACTTAGTATCTAACACTCTCCAAAGTCTGACATTTTCTAACATCCACCGTGTACAAAACGGAAAACTCATTATGGCTCACTGCCGCCTCCACTGCCAGGCGGCAGTGACTGGAGAAAACTATTTTGGCTCACCGCTATAACAGCATTTACCGTGAAAGAATTTAGCTGACTGACTGAGGCCTAATAGATTCTGTGAATAGAAATAACTCACATAATTATTGACCGTTGCAGTTTTAAAATTTTGGCAACTTGTGCAACATATTGATGAAAAGCATGTTGCATTTTGAACACATTGAACAGCGATTAATTTCTTGGTTGTTAACTTCATTTGCTTTGCAATGTTTTTGTTACGCAGTGTGATGTTTGTTGTGGTAGGCTGACATAAACGTCAGTGTGCAAACCGATGCTGGCAACTTCTATGGCGTTTCTAGTCTGTAAGTGCATTTGTCTTGGCCTTGTACTGTGCACCAAATGGATGATTTTTCATGCACGAATTATATTATGTATAGACAACAACATAACTGTCTAGAGCTCAGAGCGTGACATAAACTTGCATAACAACATAACTGCACTGTCTCATTTACGTAGCGGCATCTACAGTCAAAGCAGACAAGCGCCGCCGAATGAACCATCACATGACCTAGTTGAAAGCGGCATATAAACAAAGGACACAGATCATGGCGGGCACAGTAGGATGATCTGTGGTGTCATGTATACGAAATTATGTCTTAAAGAGCATTGTCATGTACCTCGCTGACATACGGTTGTTTCATCAGTTGAATCTAGAATTGCACTGTGACACTTCATTTTGCAGTTGCATGGTTGTGGTATCCAGTGAGTTGATTGTGTCATCTATACAATCGTGGAATGGTCGCAGTCCGTGTTCACATTACGGATTTGAATTCAAACTATTTTCTGTTGTCTGTAAGCAAGTTGTACTAGGACACGTGTTCTTATGTTACTAAGCAGTGCAGTGTTATACTGGAGAAACCTTGTTGATGCTTATCTTCTAAGAAAGTAACAACTGGTCTGGCATGGCCGTGCATCGCACACTGCATAGTATGCTTAGTCACTGTTTGTAACTTGTCATTGTTGTGATTCTATTAAGATTTATTGCATTCACATGCATGCAGATTTGAGAGTACAGCTGATATGACAATCCAGTGCTCTACAAAAGTCTGCTCGTTCGGCAAACAAGTGGTGGAGAAAGTGGAGGTCAGTTATAACTTTATGTGCGGCGGCAGATTTAGCATCTGGCTTTTGCAGCATAAGCTCCTTCCCCCCACTGTGCCTGAAATCCTTAAAAGCCTCCACCGAATGGGCAAGCTGCATTTGGGTGCAGCTGTTTAAATTGTCAGATTTTAGTTGAGACATTTATTCCCAAGACTGATTTTTGGCTGACAATATTTACACTTACGTAAAGTAAATGGTTCTGTAGTGTAGGCTTTTGTGTACATGAAATACAGTAGATCCAGACTTGTCACATTGGGACCCTTACGCCATGCATAGAGGCGGTGGCCTGGAGTTGTATTATTGTAACATGGTGGAGTGGTCCTGGTGGGATTCAAGCCTTATCTGCAAGACCAACTAGTTTCCTTCAGTGCTGTTGGTTTGGTCATATGACCTGTAAAAATCGTCCCCGAAATGACCTATAATGTGTTTGGTGGGATGTTAAACCTTGCTCAGTCAATCAATCCAGACTTTCTGCTTCTTCATGACATCTAATAGTATATGCATTGAATTGTACAAAAACTTGCTTGTCGCACAGCATATGCTCTGAATCTTCTGGGGGCAAATCCCCCAGACCCACATCTCCTCTTCCGTTGCCTTACCCCCTCCTCCGACATGCTTAATCTGCCCCTGATGTGCTAATGTGTTTCTGACTATCAGTGGGGAAGACGCTGTCCACTTTTGCAATGCCTTACCCGTGACTGCTGTGTTAACCTGCTTAACTGAGAAACTATTGATGTCTCTGCTTGAGAGAGCATTCTTTGCCTTCGGCCCTCTGTTTGCAGATGCCACTTAAGTCAGGCTGCATGTCCGTCAGTAGTCCACAGAGTGCAGTATTGCAGTGTAATGCCAAGGGTTGTTTTGTCTGCGCAGACGGAGTATAGTCATGTCGAAAACAGCCGTTATGTTTACCGAATTCACCGATCTCCAATGTGCGAGTACATGATCAACTTTATTCTCAAGCTCAAACAGCTGCCAGAGAAGTACATGATGAACAGTGTTCTTGAGAACTTCACCGTCCTGCAGGTCTTGGCTGACGTTTAGCTCTGAGTGTTAGAGAAATACAACGCTTGTGCTGAGAGGCGTTGCTAAATCGTTCATAGAAGTCATTTGTTTAACTACGTTGTTGTTGAAGTGTAATTACCGAAAATATAGTGTAAATTTCTGTGTCTTTTTTGTTGTCATATTTGCTCTTATTTCATCATTGTTATGTCTGATACATTTCTAACAAATCAGTTGTGTGTTTGCTGTTTGTTGGTTTATCCATCTCTCTGTGAGTAGATTATTCAGTAAGTTGTGGATAACTTAGCTTCCGGAAGTATTAGTAAAAGCCTGGAAGTTATAAAGTCTATAATTTTCATTCGAATTCGCTGATATTCCTGGGAGCCATGCTAAAAACAAGTTATTTTTTCGTAACACAATGCATAACGTTAAAGCATAAAGATCTGGAGAGTCGTTTTCAAGAACGTGCTTATTTCACGGCATCACCTTGCAATGCTGGACTTCTAAACATTTGATTGTAATTAAGACGTACCTGTGAAATAAATCTTGTAACAAATTTCCGGAAAGATTAGAATAAATTTCCGGAAATTTTCCACCGGAAATTTCCGAACTCGCAGCCCTAGTTTCAACAAACAGAGTCATTTGGTTGGAATTCAGTGTTGCTAAATAAATTTCTGTCCAAGGTTCCTAGTTTATTTTGGGGGTGTTTTGTGAATTTATTTAGCATTGCAGCCATAGATAAGATGGATCCGGTGTGTTTTGCAGGTTGTTATAAATCGTGACACGAACGAGACGTTGCTGTGCATCGCGTACGTATTCGAAGTGTCGACGAGCGAGCACGGCGCACAGCATCACATCTATCGACTCGTCCGAGACTGAGACCAATTCGTCCGTAGGCCGTGTACATTTCCACTGTAGATCGGTGTACAGTGTCGCAAGAACGTAGACCACATTGTCCGTCCGTGACGACACCACCGACCTGTGACCCGACCGCGTGTCGGTGTGAGTGACAATCATCTTACTGTGCCCGCCGTGATCTGTGTCCTTTGTTTATATGCCGCTTTCAACTAGGTCATGTGATGGTTCGTTCGTCGGCGCTTGTCTGCTTTGACTGTAGATGCCGTTACGTAATTGAGACAGTGCAGTTATGTTGTTATGCAAGTTTATGTCACGCTCTGAGCTCTAGACAATTATGTTGTTGTTTATAATCTGTATGTATTTGGTCACGACATAAGTCAGGGGTCGGCAGGTTTCAGCCCATAAGTCAACAGATTTTGACCAACCCACTACAGCTCTTTGAACTTGCGCGACAAGTGGCCTGCTCACCGCATTTTGTGTTGTATACAAATATTTAACGTATTTAAAGTGTACTGTTCTGTAAAGATTTTGATATTTAATATCATAATGTAACCATGCCGTCACCTGGTACGTATTTAATAGTACTGCAACAACTGGACTTGCAAGAAACAAGTAAGAGATCGCAACTGTTTAGACATCGCGATCTAATTACGGTTAAAAATCATGCAGATTTGTTGTCTGGCCCTTGAATCACGTTCAGCAATCACATTTGTCCCTCCACAGAAAAGAGTTTGCCAACCTCTGGCATTAGTGTTGTATTTTAAGGCCTTACATACAGTTAGTCACATTTTGAATCGGATCAGTCTTGGCTGAGCAGTTATTCGGTTTACTCTCATCTGCATGGTCCGTTTCCTGTTTCATTGGAGACTCGTCAAGTCATTGAGATGTACACAAGTCACAAGAGATATACAGCCAGAATTGCTTCTGTGACTGATAAAAGTCTGACCAAGTTATAGGTGGGCATGTGACATCAGCCTAGCCGTTGAATCATGCGGAAGTGTACGATGCCAGAGGGCATCATAATGTTATAGTGTGCAGTGAATATTTTCAGTCATCCATTGGTTACAGGGTCGCTTCTTGTAATTAGTGCGTAACTGTATGCTGAGGTATGCAGTTATAGAACAGTTCTTTACATAGGCTGCAGAGTCGTTACATCGTGCATATTATTAGGCTGCCCGAGGGAAGGCCTGTCATATTTTGCCGGTGTCCTGTCTTTTTCACTAGATGCCTAGTCTCCGGGCTTGCTGAAAGGCTTCTAGACAAAAGTCTGTCAGACGTTGGGGCTGAACTTGAAAGATTCACTTGAACAGTTGACTGATCCCGTTCTTGAATTTTACCGGGAGTGGGGGGAGGAAGGGGACATCCATTATTTTTGACCCACCTGCATTGTCTCTATGTTGCTGTTGTTTCTGTCTGTAGCTGTTTATCTGAAATCAAAAGCAAATTCGTCGTGCACTGAAGATGGCCCACATGTTTGCCAAATTTGTTACAGTTCGGTCAATTTAACTCTTGTGAGAACAGGCAGCTCAGATTGCAGTGCAGGTTAATTGCACCAGTTTTCGTGAAGCAAGATATGCAAAAGTGTTTTGCGTGTATCGGGCAAAAAATCTGCCTTTTGTGTCGTTTCTGTTCACTTTGCGCTGGGTTCATGTGCTTCAGCACATGTCGCTGAGCCTGCAGTCGTTTGTTTCCAGTCAGTTCTTCGTGTATCAGTTGCGCTTTATGTTTTCATATTCTGTGTATACGCAAGGAAATGTCACAATTTTGTTAGAATCTCAAAAACTGTGCAGTGTCGAGTTTCACCGTGAGTGTGTCAGAATACTGTGAAACAGACACCAGGGGTGCGTTTCCTAGGCCTAGCGCTATGTAGTGCTAGGCTAGCCTTTTTGGGCTAGGTCTACGAAACGCTTGGCTAGCGGCGGGCGTTAGCGAGCGCTACGTAGTGCTCTCGAAAGGTGACTAGCTTGCAGTTTGTTTACATTTCTCAGAGGTTGAGTTTTTTTTCTTTCTCGGAGAGTCTATCTGGATACATCCATGCGTTTTTTATCACATGCAAATTATTCTCCGATAATTATCCGCGCGTATTTTGTTGACGGATAATTCTCCGAGAACGCCCGGAGAGTTACGAATAATTATGCATCTACGACCATGGAGAAAGGGGTGTGGCCGGCTAGCTGTCGTTTCGCAGCAGCACAAAACGTTGACCTAGCGCTCGTAGCTAGCGCTACGCGAGCGCTACGCTTGAGAAACGCACCCCAGTTTCTGGCTGCGTTAGGTTGCGTAGGTAAGAATCCTGGTTATGGTGAACTGGATCCGGGTGTCGAATACCACTGCCTGCAGTTGTAATTTTGATATGGTCATTATGCAGCTGTGTGAAGGGCCAGATTTTGTGTGTGAAAATATCGGTACTGAACCGTGATGTTGATAGATATACACTGTTCAATGGCCATCTCAGTATCAGACTGAATTCTCCGTTACTTAGGAAATTCTCCCACTTTTCTCCATTGTAATATCTCATACAGTGTGCATCAGATTACCTCTTATCATAAGACTGTTGTTACTTTCAAAGACCGTCTGACAACTTACATATTGTTATTATCATCATCATCATCATTATTATCGTAGTTAATTATTATTATGAGGGTAGTAATAAATGGCCAGCATTTAATGTGGAACACAGATGTGAACTGGTTATTGTCTGTCGTCAGAGGGCAGTTGAAACCAGAAGAAACGTTTCTTATTTGGCTGCAAACAAAAAAAATTAGTGGATTCATTTTCATTCGTTCCATTAACTTTTGAATCAATTTTATGTGCTGCCTCGGCCCGCATGTTTACTTACTTAATGCCACTGCTACCTGAAAATATGACTGCGCTCATTTTTCTTTGTTAATGGTAAAGGTAAGGTAAACGTTGATTTGTATAGCGCCTTGTCGTGGACACACCTCTAAGACTGTCGGGTATGGCACATATGACCTGTAGAAATCGTCCCCGAAATGACCTATAATGTGTTGAGTTGGACGTTAAGCCTCTACACTACTACTACTCGGGTATGGCACACGTTCTCAAGGGATCTCACAGTTTTACCTGCACGCCCCACGTTCATCCGCTAACGGAATGGCTGAGATGATGACATCAAAGTTTATTGCCTGCATTTGGAACTTCATAAGTCTTACGGTGGAGTTTTCAAATCCAGCGTTGAGCTTTAAATTGTACAGTTTTGAGTTTGAACTGTTTTGTAAGTGCGATAAATAACTGCGTGTTTTTTTTGTAGAAAGAAAGTTGTAAATAATTACCCAGTTTTGCATTTATGCGCATGTTTTCTGAAATATACAATAAATTAATAGGAATTTCACAATTAATTGAGGATAAATCAGAGTAGTCAGTTAATCTTTCTCTGATCGGTAATCAGCATTAAGGTTTAGTCTGTTTTAGCTTGCTGCCTCTGGTATGTGCATTATTGGCCAGATCTACCTGCTTCCATCATTTAGGATATAGTTGTTTGAAGTGGATCATTGTGCAGCAAGGCATAGATTCAGTTTAATCAACAAGTTTCTTATGGTGATTGTCTGGCGGTTAAGAGGGAATATTATCAGAACTGCTCCGTGCTGGGTTGTGTGACACAATGTTCACAGTCAGCAGCACACTGATGCGAGCAGTTCTTACAGGTCCAGCAGATTGGGTTTGTCACATTGGGACCCTTACACCATGCATAGAGGCGGTTGCCTAGAGTTGTATTACTGTAACATGGTGGAGTGGTCCCGGTGGGATTCAAGCCTTATCTGAAAGACCAACTGGCTTCCTTCGGTGCTTTGACACTGTTGGTTTGGTCATATGACCTGTAAAAATTGTCCCCGCTATGACCTGTAATGTGTTTGGTGGGACGTTAAACCTTGCTCATTCAATTCTGATGTTTCACTGGTGTCTTAGTTTACTGTGGACATCCTGCTACGTAAGCGGGCTGCGGTTGGTTACACCCGCGGTCGTGTAAATATCCTGTTGATGATTTTGTTACGCGTTCGAGTCCTGCGTTGTTATCAAGCTCTGCATGCGTGTCACGAGAAACTTTGCGTGTTGAAGCGTTTGCGTCGTCGTATGCGTTCGTCTCTCGCGGCCGTTGCGTTCGTTTTTACGACTGTCGGTCATTTGTTTAGGAAGTGACCATATTTTATGTTGAATAGTACACTGAACTTTGCTCACTCTCTGGGGGTGTATTGAGGGTATGTTTTCTCAAACCTTGCTGCTTCGGGAGCGTGTAGTATCGGTCAGTCAAAGACAAATTTCCCATTAATTTGTGGGATTTTTGTGTCAGTTCGAATGATGGATTTGCCTGTCGATCACAACAGTGACTTTATTTTCCATTCCTGTACATTCAGTATGACAAAGAGATCTAGGAATTCTTCTAGTGATCACGATGATGGCATATCCAAATTTATGCAGATTTACGTATTGTGCAGTCAATTTCGCCTGTGCTACACCTTAGTTGAATTTCTCCTGCTGTCACTCGGTTGGGACAGTCTTTCTCTAATGCTTAAATCATATCAGTTGAATTTAACTATAAAAACTATCTGTTGTTATTTTCAGTGCATTAGTCGCATGCATTGTTAGCCTACTGCAGGCTAAAATGATATTATGCTGTTACTGCAGAATTTGCGTTACTAGAAGTCTGCAAGTACATAAATAGTAGCGTATTTGTGAACGTATATTTATCTCGTATTTATTTCCTGGTGAGAGTTCTAGTATGATAATCTGGCTTTAAGACACTACGCAGGTAAACATCTGTATACTAAACTAAACACTTGCATAATAGTTATTATTTAGAATGACGCACATTCACAAGTGCATTGAAATAATTACGGTAGCTGTTTGGTGGTAAATGCGGTTGACATGGTGTGCCTCCGTCCTCATCTGTTGCCGACTTTTCTGGATGCTAAAATCGTGTCTAAACTGGAACTTTTGTATCGCAGCCGAAATTATGTGGAATAGCTATGTGGGACCCCCTCCCCTCCGCTAGACAACATCTGAGTTATGGTGATTGGAGGTTAAGAGGGAATAATATCAGAACTGCTCTGTGCTGGGTTGTGTGATACAATGGTCACAGTCAGCAGCACACTTGCAGTTCTTACAGGTCCTGCAGATTGGATTTGTCACATTGGGACCCTTACGCCGTGCGTAGAGGCGGTTGCCTAGAGTTGTATTATTGTAACATGGTGGAGTGGTGCTGGTGGGATTCAAGCCTTATCTGAAAGACCAACTGGCTTCCTTCAGTGCTTTGACACTGTTGGTTTGATCATATGACCTGTAAAAATCATCCCCGAAATGACCTATAATGTGTTGAGTGGGATGTTAAGCCTCTACACTTCCCCACACTGTGTGTGTGGAGGACGTTGGTAGTGGCCTCAGTGGTTGACGGCAACTTTGTGATGCCTACGTGACTCTGTGTGTGTTTGCGTGTTGTTATATTGCATTTGCCAAGTGTGTTTGTTGCTCTTCTCTGCTGTGCATGTTCGAGACGTGGCCTTGTTGCGACGACAGTGTCGGCGTATCGTCGAGCGCGGAGCCTTTATCCGTAGACCGTAGTTGTTTGCACTACTGGTGGCATCTGCCGCACGTGGACTGCAGCAGCTGAGGGCTTTACATTAGAGTACGTTTGGGTTTGTTTCTTGGCTTGGCTTGACGTTGTAGGGCCAAACACACCGGGTCGGTGTGGTTTTTAGTAGCATCGCTTAGTCGAGAAGACTGCTGGCAAGTGTGGGTGGTTGTGTCGGCAAAAACCAGTGTTGGGAAGACGTTTTCTTTGAATTTTGCAGTTTTAGATTTCAGAAATGTGTTTATTGTTTTTGTTCATTTGTTGCAACTGTTAACTCTTAGGCTACAGGAAAGGTAACCTGTGTGTATTAAAAGTGCCATTAAAGAACAGCCAGCCAGATACTGTTAGCACAGCCGTATGGGTCATGTATTAGATTGGTTCTAGTTTCATTGTGTGTGGCGAGAAGGTTGTTGTGGATGCTGGTCAGAGTAAATGTGTCGCTGTAAAGTACACATTGCGTGACTTTAACTTTTGCTGAGCGGAATCGATTATCACTTTCGCTCAGTGGAAACAAGCTGCTGAGTGCTAATTAATGCACTTGTTCAAGTGAAGTTGAAATTACCGCTCAGCAAATTGATTAGTACTTTGAAAGTGATGATCGATTTCGCTAATCACTTTCGCTCAGCAGAATATGCGCTAATTACCAACTTAATCTGAGCAAAACCAATTAATGACCAACCTCTGCAATGCATTTAGATAGGCAGTTGATGTAAAACACTAGTGATTAAGAAATCGCTGAGCGGAATTCACTTTAATTTTCGCTGAGCAGAATTGCTGATTGTTTTCACTCAGCAAAAAAATTTAAACTTAATCTGAACTCCCACTACTGAGTAGTCATTTTTGTGCTCATATTAGCAAAACCGCTCAGCGGAACTGCTCAGCGAAACTGCTCAGCGAAAGTTAAAAGTCACGCATTGTTAGGTTATGTCCATTTAGTAGAAGCTTCAGTTGTGTTTAAGTATGAACTCGAATTCGGCAAACTTGCTGTAGGCTTTTCCGTCGTATATTATTGTGAACTAGTCTGTCGCTCTTCATATGTCAACAGGTTTTTACGAGGTATTCTGTTTCAGGCTGTACGTGCATGCCCGTGCTGAAAGTTTGTTAACACGGTATCCGATAAGCCGCTTGTGGGAATTCCACCAGATTTACATATTTGGAGCAGTCGGACACAGAGATGAACTGATTAGATTTCAAGGTCGTAAGTTGAAAGTTCAAGGTCACAGACAGCGTTCTCTGAAAATTGACATCATACTAGGAAGATAGGCTGCTATAATGAAATCTGTGTACATATGACTTATTGCCAAAGCTGTCTTGCATTACTTATTCTTGTGACATCGAACTGGCTTTTCATCTTGGCTTGAATAAGAAAACGTATGGTGCTGCTGGCTTTTCGATATGTAGCCGTGTCTGCAATTGCATGTGACGGTCAGTTATGGCATTTTGCAGTTGGGGGGACTGTATGGTAGCCCATAACACTTAACTTTTTTATGAAATCGGAAACTGTAGTAGCTGCCATACTCCCAGAGGGGCATAAGCTTATCTCCCATCCAGAGGCCTTCAGCTCATGGGTATAACTCACTAAAGGCCGGTTGCATACGTTATTCACAAGTTAGACAAAAATGTGAAAAATGTTGCATTTTTTAAGCCTTTGCGTCGTCGTATATTGTGTTATGAAACTGCAGTGTATAATATATATACATACCAAGCTGCAGATGTACACAGCCAAAATAGCAAGGCTGGTTGGTCCATTAAATTTTTAAGAGGCTCTTGAAACTCTGCTGAACTTATGATGTTGCAAACTACTGGATACACAAGGTGGAACCATAAAAGCATAAAATGTGTGTAAGGCCGGTTGGTCGATTAAGTTGTTAAATGACCCGTTACCTGTCAGTTGTGGGTAGCTAAGCTCTCCCGACTCTGTGAGTTCTGTGGGATTCTGCATAATCTCGTTATTAATGCACTGTGGCCATATCAATTGTGTTGTCGGTATTTTTATAGCAACGTTTTCTTGGTTAACATTATCATTCAGCATGGAGTCACTGATAGTTTTCGTGCTGTTTGGCTTTATACAGCTTTGACGATTGTACTACGTTGCACATTATCGTGTTATAAAACTGCATAAATATACACAAAATTAATTCTGGTTACAGCGTAGATCTTAGCACCGTCTTCTACAGATGAAATTTGTCACATACGTGGCACCGATTACCGAATGACGTTATGAGAGTCGCATTTTTTGTGAACATTCTAAAATCAGCGAAAGACTGGCAGTGTACTAAGTGTAGGCTACAGATGTTGGCCTACGTGTGCCAAGACTAGTTATCTGATTAATTAGTTATTAAAGTTTTTAGCTGGTTAATTTTGTTGTTTTGTTAAAAAATTTGTGCATCGATGGTAATTTTTACAAGAACGTCTGTTCGATTCTTATATAATTTTTGCAGTATGCGGTAGGCTATGCCATTGATTTTAGACGTGAACAACGAAAGCCTATGATTCGTTATTGATCCCAGTTTAGTCCTAAATAGAATCTTAAGAGATGAAATATGAGAGTCAGTCGTATCCGTTGTTTACTGAAGACGCTTGATTCATTGATCATCTGTACCTGTGAAATCATTTTTGTCGCAAGTCTCGCCACAGGTTGAGCTGAGTAATTGATTACCGGTATCCGGTATATTTTGAAGATCAGCAACAACCCAGCCCTGACAAGCCGAGAAAGTTTACAGTACATGCATAAAGCCATTGCACATGTCGAACACAAGAAATTACAGAACATTTCATTAGGCCTACCATTTATTAGTCTAACAAAGCGACACACAATTATCGTAGTCTGAAGAAGCAACATTGGTTCATCTGAACTTAATGCACGCTAAGTAAGATTAAACCTATCGAACAACATTATACAAATATTGACTGGTGCCGAGGTCAACACTGAAAAATTATGCCCCGAAGTTGTGTAATGTTGCCCGAGGGCCGAAGGTCAACAGTGATTATTTGTACATATCACGTGACGCGTGTAGGGACCAATCACGATCGCGTATTTTGGATAGTGATATAACTAACAGTCAGCACATGCAAAGAAAGAAGTCAGTACCAGCTAACGGCTGGATTTGTTTGCAGGGTGTGTCAAGCGGTCCGCACAACTGCAATAAAACAAGTCGGCGGGAGTGGCTTACGCGAATGAGCTATCTAAGATGCATCGATGACTTCGAATGAATTTGCCGAGTTAATTGCAAATTTGTATGATGTTGAAGTAATTTGGCTAAAGCATACGACCACTTTCGCGACAGTGGCGTATGGTAGTATAGTAATGTAGGCCTAATAAAAAGTTAAATCGATACGCCTGGCATATTCCGTTCGGCATATAGTTCCGAATCCGATACAGTGACTAAACGTAGGTCTGTACACAGTACGCGCGTATATGCGTGTTATTAATACGCGTATATACGTCATACATGTTTATATGCCCTCTAACATTTTATTTTGAATATTTTTTGCTTGAATAGGCGTATATAGGCTACTTCATACACTTATTTTACGTAACCTTCCGCCCATAGCTGGATTTAAGGGGGCCTACTTCTAAGGGAAGGAAGGATGGGAAGGAAGTGCAAGGGAAGGGAGAGGGGAAGGGAGGAAAGGGAGGGGAGGGGAAAAAGGGGAAGGAGGAAGGTTGCGTCATGGCTGTTGGGGCGATGGGCGCCCCTGATGTCCAACTTTAAACTAACGCAACTTTTTAGTTGTGGATAATCTTACTGAAATTTCGGTTTCATTGTATTCCGTAAATTTGCTGGAAACAAACCACAGCGAACACTGATACAGTTACGTGGTGAAAAAGTACTGTAACATGTTATTTCTGGTGCTTGTGGCCGTGGTCACGTGGTGCAAACGATCTGTCGGCGAGGTTCGCTGTTTTTACTTTTATTAGACTTTAAACCAGATATCTTCGACGGTGAACTGTCGATCGGTAAGCCTCCGCCGGAAAAGTTGCCTGTGACCTTGACCTTTCAACCCATGACCTTGAAAATGTCATCAGTGTCACGTCGACCTGGTAAGGAGTGACTGTGACAAGTTTCATTAAAATGCGTCCATTATTCTGGACATAGGCGAGTAAATACCTCAAAGAGTGCTTATTTGACTTTGCTCTGACCTTGACCTCTGACTTGTTGAGCTCACGATGTAATCAGTTTATCTTTGTCCCAACTGCACGCAACTAAGTTGCAAATTTGGTGAAATTCTCGCAAGTCATTATTTTGTAAAATGTGCTCACAAACTTTTGGTATAAGATAACGCACGCACGGGCGGACAGACTGAAAACGGAATGCTTCCAGCGGAGGGATCAAAATCCACACAGGCATATATTAAGCATACAGTGCTCGAAGCTTAGGTCGATTATTACATTATACATCGATAGCAAATGAATGAACGAACACTGCTCTAGCACATACGTTACGTCGGTCCTATGCGCTGCCTGCCTTTTACACTTATTAGTCTCGACTGATTCAAAATAAATAACAACACATCGACTCTTTGGTCACAACGGCCGGCATGCGCTGTTTATCGACACTTTTAGTTCGCGCAGTGAACCCAGTGTTGTATAGAACGACAGCGATTGTTGACTAACGCACGGGGGCATCTAGAGGGGAGGGGGTTTACGGGGTGCTTTAGGGGGTTTAAACTACCTCGAGTTGATGCCGTGCAACTAAAGTGAACAATAACGATGTCACAGGCATTGTTGTTGTCACGCCTACGGCGTCTGTTTCGCGGTGACACTTGAGTGACAAAATACTTATTCGTTCTAATTTCTTATGTTTAGGCCTATGCGTCAGGCAAAATCACGATTTTGACGTAATGATCGAGCTTCAGCTTTGCTCGGGAATTCCCAGATGAGATTGGGGCACGGTTAACCCCCTCCCCCGCCGCGAAATTCTAGATCCGCCCCTGGGGTCTAATAATTGTACTAAAACGAATCCGCACGTCCGTCGCTGTGGTGGTGTTAATGTCGGGTGAAGTAGCGTCGCGGTTTCGGTCGACTGTGGCCGTGGATGGTCTTCTTCGTGTGATGTCCGCCGCTGCCGCCGACCGACTTGGTCTTGGAGCGGTGCGCGCCGGCCGGCGACGTGGACCCGGTGCCGGTGCGTCGCAGGCTGGTGTCGGGCGCTGCGGGCTGGGCGTCGCGGGCGGCCAACACGAACGCCGCCGAGAAGCCCTTCCAGTTGATTGTGTCGTCGGTCTTGAAGCGCACCAGCAGCTGACGACCCGTCGATATCACTTCCGGTGGAATCTTCAGAATTCACACAACCACAATAAACATCATCATCATCATCATTATCATCATGTTCGCGTAAGTAGCCAGCGAGGGCCGTTGCATCACTCCTATGCCATGGCCACGAAGAATGGCTGATCTCCATAACGTCGAGGGCATGATTCCGAACAATAAACATACCTCTACATACCAGCTCACGTCACAGCTGCGCCGTCACTCGCGGTCTTCAGAGTACAGCGCTTTAAGACATTTCTGTTCTCGCGCTCATACCTTGACATTGTCACTTAACCTACAAACTATGTATTTGTCTTCTATACCTGTGTGGACCTAGCAATAACTTCATTATTTAGGCCACTTTAAAAATGTTGATGATGATGATGATAATGATGATGATGACGATACCACGCAAGTCTGGGCGATCGTTCACTGTTGCTGGACCGCGTCTGTGGAACAACCTACCTCTCCATCTACTTGACTCTGAACATACTTTCCTAGAGTTTCGCCGGTTACTGAAGACGCATTTGTTTTGCTGAGAACAGCGGCGCCTAGTGACTGTAGCGTTTTGAGCGCCTTACAAATTCGCGTTTACATTACAATTACATTTATGACAGAGGAAAACACAGACTACATCGTTGTCTACTACTTTAATTTTCACCACAACAAAACTGCATTAACATTTGCTTAGTAGCCGGCGAGCTCTAGTTTGGTTTCCATTTGACCGCTTAATACCAGCAAAGTCACGAGTTCGGAGTTTCGTGTATATTCAGTGAGAGAGAGAGTAGTTAGGTCATATGGGGACAGGTTCTTACGAGTCAAATGACCCAGCCAACAGTATCAAAGCACTGAAGGAAGAGAGTCTATAGAAAGAGAGATTACCTGATTGCTACAGTATCTTCCTACCAATGTCGGTTCATTGTGCAGTACGTCGTATATTTCCACACTATCATATCTGCAACCAAAACCAGTCGACCAGCTGACAACTAACCAACTTAATAGTAATAATAATAATAATAATAATAATAATAATCGCCTTTTAATCCAGCATGACAATCGCACACTGTTACACGGATAATGCATAGCCTACAAGCTGCCACGCAGGACAGCACAACAAATACCGGCACGCAGGGCAGGTAACAACAGGGTTTAGCACAGGCAAGAAGCTGCCACACGCGGCGCTAAGCGGCTGCAAAAAACCGCATCAGTCTTATAACCCCGTAGGCATTCACCTGATGGCGCCATCTGAGCACACACCAGACAAACAGGCCTACTACTCATTTATCGACCCCGGAAGGATGAAAGGCTGAGTTGGCCTAATTGGCTGACCTGTATCGGACGGTTTACCCACATAGGACGAGATGAAATATAAATAAGAGCTCAGTTGTTACCTGTCTTAAACGCACTCGTTCGGGGTGAATCTCTGCATTCAGTATTGGGAAATTTGACCTCAGGAAACTAGAGACATCGTTCCATAGTAAATTTAGACTTCCATTTTGAAATCTGTTAAAACGGTGTGAACCAGTCTTACCCGCAGTCTCTCTCGTCCTCGATCTCGAACGTGAGGAAGCGAAATCTGACGCGGTGTGAGTCGTCCTCGGCCAGTATCAGCCACTCGCAGTCCTCCTTGTTGTCGTAGTTGTTGTCGCCGTACTTGGCGTGTGAGAACAGCTGTCCGGCCTTGTTCGACGCGATCAGCGTGCCGCCACAGACTACACCGCATAACATGATTGATTGAGCAAGGTTTAACGTCCCACCACAAACACATTATAGGTCATATCGGAAACGATTTTTACAGGTCATATGACCAAACCAACAGTGTCAAAGCACTGAAGGAAACCAGTTGGTCTTTCAGATAAGGCTTGAATCCCACCACTCCACCGTGTTACAATAATACAACTCTAGGCAACCGCCTCTATGCATGGCGTGAGGGTCCCAATGTGACAAACCCAATCTGCTGGACTTGTAAGAACTGCTCATATGAGTGTGCTGCTGACTGTGAACATTGTGTCACACAACCAAGCACAGAGCAGTTCTGATAATATTCCCTCCAAACCTCCAGACAATCACCATAACTCGGATGTTGTCTAGCGGAGGGGAGGGAGGCTGACATTTATGGGACAGCGAGTACGCCACACCTTGAGATCAACAAGTGATCCTGTTTACCCCCACCGCATAACAAGCGTCACAAATACACCTAGTATAGCGTCACTAAAGGGGAGGGAGGCGAGGGGACCTATGTATACATAGGCTACAGGCGGGAGGACCGAAAGTACAAAGGGGAGTGGAAAAGACGGGGACTGTAGGGAGGCCAGGCCCACCCAAAAATTTAGTTGGTTAGGCCATAATGCAATCGGCCCCACCGATAACTGTTCTCTGCATTTGAAATTTCTAGCACGTAAAACTACAGGTGAGCCTCGATTCGAAGCCACACCGCCGAAAGGTATGCCTCCGCCGCAAAAGCGCATTTGGTCTCGCTCTGACCTTGACCTTTGACCTCTGACCTTGAAAACCTTATCAGCCGTGCCCACTCACATGGTGAATATTTGTGGCAGGTTTCAGCAAAATCACTCCACTGTGTAAAAAGATACCGCGTCACACGAAATAGGAGTTAACGGACAACGGACGGATGGACGGCGGGAGGGACGGACGACCCGAAAACATAACGCCTCGGCTGCCTATTATTGGTGAGGAGGCACAATTAAAATCTCTTCAGGTTACTTCGAGGATTTTGGTATTTATAGCATTGTTCGTTAAGTAAAGGTAGCTTTATTCTGACCGCTGCCGCGTCGTCCGACTAAAAGTTCATCGATGTAACAAGCGTTCAAATAAGAAAAACGTGATAATAATTTTAAAAACGTTTGTAAACGTTGAATAAAAAACGTTACCTAAAATATGCCGCCGAATTTGTATGCCTGACATACCTAGGCCTAAGAGAGAGAACATTATATCGCTGCAATCATCATTAACAATGTCCATTTATCTAGAACGATATAATCTCAGTAAATGTACGCCAGACTCACGTTATAGAGAGTGACCGCAGTGGCCATTACGTCTACAAAATTTAGTCAATCTGCGCCAGTTTCACTGTCACAATCGTCTTACGTTTTTACTAATAAAAAAACGTTGAGAAAATAAATAACGTTAAAATCGTAAAAACATGACAAGAATAAAAAAACGTGAAAAAAACGTTTTTACATCTACGAAAAAATTAGAGGTGGCGCCCGCTATGAACAGTACCGGTAGTATGGGTGATGTCGAAGCCCTTGCGCTGTACGGACGCGTCCGTGTAGAAGGTCATGTACAGACGGTTTCCGGTCGACACGATCGGGTTCGGCAGACCGCTGCCGCACAGTCGTCCCAGCTGGCGGCCGCTGGTGTCGTCACCGTCGAAGACTTCCAGACGGTCATACGTGCACTCCATGTGCGCCTCAAGCTCGAAGTCGTTGAACGTCTGCGCGTATACATCGCCACAATATCCATAAATAAGTAAATACTGTGATCAACGAAACTGACTCAAAACAACTATTACCACAATTTCGAATTTCAATCCTACCAATTACTAAAATGGCTGCATTTTGGTGCTTTGTGGAAATGATAAACGTTTGTAAACGTCGAATAAAACGTTGCTTGTTGAAACAACAGCGCATATACGTAAGCCAATAACACTAGTTTTTTCCTATAGCATTTGTAGTGTCATTGCCTTACGTCTAACGTATATGCGCTGTTGTTTCAACAAGCAACGTTTTATTCAACGTTTACAAACGTTTATCATTTCCACAAGACACCTGTCGTAAGGACATGGTTCAGTCAGCTCAATCACGAACATGCAGGGTCAACGTGCCCTGTTGTGGGCATGGCGGTACGGAAAACGTACGTTAGTCGGTCTAAAAATTGCCCTCAAATACACGTCGAGTTCCCCTAAACTTGCTGAGGCCTCAAAGTGCCCCCTTAATACTGCATGCTAGAATCGAAACGCGAGTGCTGCTGACCAGCTTGATACGATGTCCAGGAGTGGTGACGAAGTGCCACACGCAGTCTTTGCGGCTCGGGTAGTAGTCGGGCCAGTTGGGGCTCGTCACCTCGCCAGCCGGCTTTGTCACCTCGTGCTGACACCCACCTGCAGACACCATACACATATAAGTCATAAAGGTCACTCAAGGTCATAGACTGGGATGATGCATCGCCTGAGATCCGGGAAGACAACTTCTTCTGTCTCTTCTAAGAGACCACATTCTGAAGAGATTCATGACTGCCGCTGACGTTAGTGTTTCACTGTTCCCTCCCATCCTGTCTCCTCAGGTAACATCTTCAGAGGCCATACGGATGCTGGCAAGTAAAGAGAATGTCTATGATTCCGAATTACTGTGCGTTGCAGATACTATGCTAAGTTTGGACACAGAGGTTATAGCACCAAACACAGCACCACAAACACTTTCAAACCCCTCCCTTTCAAATATTTAGGCTGTCGGCAGTGCAGTGCTGCCATCTTGTGAATCTTTCTATAACAGTAAGCACGGAAACGATGCTTTCTGTTGAGTATGACAGCGTCCAAATTACAGTAGGCCATACGTGCGTGTACAATTTACCTTCCTTGCAGTCGTGTCCATTATCATGCAGCGTGTAGCCGCTGTGACAGTGACAACGGTAGCTTCCAACTGTGTTCTTGCATTCGTGCTGACATCCTCCATTGTTCACCGCGCATTCGTCGCGATCTGTGAACCAGCGAATCAACAGCTGCACAACACGCTTACCATAGGCCTAGTGGTTATCTGCGCTTTTTAATAATACCGTAATACTAACAGTCACTAGAAAACATGACAATTGCGAATGCATTGAACTTGAGGCCGCCCGAGCCATGCCAGCCATTTCCCGCTATAATTACGACGCCATGCCAAGTTTGAAGTCGCCGAACCTATCCATTGCCGTATTATAGCGTTTTTGCTGCTGATACATGTACATTACTTTACGATGTGATCTTGACCTTTGACCTTTGACTTTGAACATTTGCAGCGTATCGCCTGTGACGTGATGAAACTTTTTACCAAATTTGAACGCAATCAAACAATCCGCGGCGGAGTTATTGCGATTTCAGTGTTTGACCTTATGACCTTGAACATTGCGTTACGTGTTGTGCTCGGCTCTGGGATAATTTTCACCAAGTTTGACCTTCGACAACTTACTTTTCTGATACCGATACGTTATGTCACGCCGTGACCTTGACCTTTGACCTCCTGACCTTGAACTTTTACAGCATTTCGTACTGAACTGCTGTTATCCTCATTTAATTTTCATCTTTTTATTTGCATTCAAAGGCCCATATTGCTTATTTTAGCTTGTACGTTATGTGAGGTGCCACTGAGCACCGGAGGAGAGGCGCCATAGAAAGTTTTCCTGATGATGATGATATGATTTAATGTTTTTTTTGGAGAAAATACCCGTGAAAATAGAGGAACTGACGATCTTATCTTCTGACTGTCATTACTGTACACCAGGGCTGAAAGTAAGAAAAAGAGGTACCGGTATGGAATCTTATCCCTTCGTTCCCTCCCATTTCTCTTTTCCACTCCCTTCCTTCCCTTTTCCTCCGTTCTTTACTTCCTTTCCTTTTGTGTCCCTTCCCTGAATTGGGGCCCCTGCCACAGACCCAGCTAGGAGTCCACTGTGAGCTCCCCAGCGAGTCCGGACGGAGCCTGGCCAACGAACCCTTTCTGATGCATTCTGAATTGAAAATCAAGCTCAGACCCTGCACATAAACCAGATGTTATCCTTGTCTCTGGTCCTTGCCTATCCTCAAGACATGGTGTTTCTCAGAAAAGAAGTGGCGGTATGGTTTCGAGTCTATACGAAGAAAGTGCCAGACTGCCAGTATAGCATGCCATCCCATACCTTCGCACTTCAGCCCTGCTCTATACATACATCTATACTCTGCACGAAATGGAACTGAATGCATAGGAGTAGTAATAATATGGGCAAACCAGCGCGTCCAGGAATGCATTGCCACTTGAGGCCGTCTCGATGCCGCTACTGGCACGTGCTGGCTCCTAGCACATCCAGGCCAGGGTACAGGCCCAGCTCCGAGCGCGTCTAGGGTT
>Ga0049105_1000078_pt1 | contig 20423 bp, 14 predicted proteins | sample WorMetvaBAHAMAS1_FD_61260 | JGI IMG/M metagenome (GOLD analysis project Ga0049105, IMG submission 61260) | Worm MetaG Olavius vacuus BAHAMAS.1 | ecosystem: Host-associated > Annelida > Digestive system > Unclassified | place: Germany: Marburg | collected 2013-04-09
CGGTATGTTGAGATTCGGTGATTGTGATATTAGCGTAGATAATGCTAAAATTAGCGCACAGCAGGAAAATCCGAACCTTACATTTGAAAATCCGAATCTTACACATGCACCCTTCACTGATTACACTACACTCCGCCCGTGACGACCCGAGTGGCGGCCGCTGCCCCGCCCAAATCGCACAACTTGATACGCCACGGGCATCAAAGGAATCCCACAACTCGATACATAATCGAGCTCGTGAAGAAGAGGAGACATACTCACTCCTCCTTGCCGAGTACACAAGCTGGGCGATGGAATTCACGACGGACGTAGTCGGTTGCGTTGCCATGCAGGCAAACCAGCCAGTGTCGAGCAACCGATTATACATCGTTAGGTGCTATTTCTTTGATCCCAGTGTAGCATCGATAGGTGCTGTAGGCGGGCGTCGGTGGGTGGGGGTAGACCGCGTCACGTGCGTCGGAGGCGGAGCAGGCGACTCTGCAAATAGTTACACATTGCTAGCATGTACAAATGATAGCAAGTTATCTATATAAGGAGTGAAAAATCACGCGTTCAGACAGTGTACGGAGCTCCGCCTACTCAGACGGCGCCGCCCGCTTACCGCACCTATCGATAATGCGCACTCAGCTTCTACCGCACCTAACGATGCACCACCAATCGGGTGGGCACCAAAGATGCAACCAGCGACTGGAGGACTGGTCTAGTGACAGACCGTGACAGACCGACGGATGCTTCTGATCTGACAGAGGACTGCAAAGCAAGCTGACACTATCTTCGAAATATGCTTTTGCGTCGATAAATCTGAGTCGAGGTGGATTCCCAAGTCTCGCACTGATGAGACCGGTGTAATGACATAATACCTCTCGTCTCCTACTGTCGAAGGCGGAAGCATAAAACTGTAATCAGGACCACCCGGTTAAGATATTTTGAATTTATTTTTGACATGCCCGGTAGCTGAAATAGAATAGAATTAGCTGGCATACTTTTTGGAGTGTTTTTGAACGTCTCGATCTCGTCTCGATCTCGAGATAATCTGGTCTCGGTCTCGGTCACGCATCTCGAGCAGAAAACTGAGGGTCTCGGTCTCGGTCTCGGGCCTCAACGTCTCGTTTTACAAGTTCATTTTTCAACGACAGAAGTTCACTGAAGTTATTAACCAATAATAAGTTAAGTGTGCCTATAATGCCGTTCACGCAGTCTCTGTTTTTTTCAGTCCATCGACTTGTTAAATTCATGCATACTGTCAATCATCTGCGTTACTTGGCACTTCACTGATTTTGATGACGTTGATGTTCACGCAATAACGTAAATATGACAGAAAGTGAAGCGTCATGCAGTTTAGTTCAGTTATAGGCGTTCGAACTATAGCAACTGGAGTGGACACGACATTGACTATCACGTCCGCAACTTTCAACAAAGTTTGTCAGCAGCAGCGGCAGCAGCAGCTGTATTATAGTCGTTGTAAGCAGCAGCTATACAGAACCGCAAACGACTGCAACAACTAAAGTAATAAACTCTGACTTCACGTCTGACACTACATTGCATATTGCTGGAGAACACGCATGAAGACGAAAACAGGGCAATGTATCAGGGATTTCAACCTTTCCTGGACAGCGCTGTGATCGAAATGGATGTATTTGATTGATGACTTATTCTTCGACCTCGTGTTCAGTCAAGTTGGCCTCATTATGAAGTCGACCAGATCACGAATGTTGAGAAGTCGGCTAGCTGCAGCTGCAGGCTTACTCCTGTATGAAGTGCAATATAATAGGCATCTCCTTCAGATTGACAAGTATAGCTTAGTTGACGATTCGAAGTGGAATTTTGCTAAAATATACTTCTCAATATTTTGCTGATTATAACAGTACTAATACCCCACATATATGGGCCTGTTCACATTTGCGGCGCTTTTGACATCAGTGACAGTAAGTTGTCCTATTTGACTGTTGAAAATTGGGGCAAGTGAATTCCTGATAACTCTATAAGAACTTTAGTTCTGTTTGTTCAAGCTGAAATGGTCATCGTCGTTTAGCTTAGCTGGTAACTTAAAAACATAAGTTCACTTGTATGTAAGGTCTCGCGAAAAATGTTTCGGTCTCGGTCTTGAACCCAAAATCAAAGATTTCGGTCTCGTCTCGGTCTCGAGAAAATTTTAGAAGTCTCGGTCTCGGTCTCCGACCGCAACGTCTTGTTTACCTCCCCGCATTTAGATGAGAATTTCGAGCAGGTCGAGGCCTAACTGTGGAAGTTAAACTACATATATTACGATTTTTTACTGTATTTCTTCTTAAATTAAAAAACTTTTAACTTTAAAATAAATTTTTAAAATCAATTTTAGAACTTCACAAAAACGTAGGCTACAGAACTGTTATGTGCAATATAAGTAGCTATTGATTGTAAACTAAGCTGATTAAAATACAAATGACTCGCAGTTTCTGCAGTTCCAGCTGTGGCGCATGTGCGCACATTGAGCTTCGATTAAATTTTTGTCTCGCTGGTTTAATTGCTGACAGCTAGCCACAGCGAGCCACCCGTGGCTAGGCGCCACGGCTAGCCAGCTTTTAAAAGTCTGACAATTTCATAAACGGAAACACTTCGCGACAAGCACGACCGATTTTCGCAGCGACAAGCTGCACCGGTGAACATTGCTTTGAGACGTCTCGCTGTAAAACAACTTGCGATCGCCGACCTCTTCAAACTGTGCCGTCGTCGCCACTCTTCTCACGTGATAACACATACTCAATGTTGCAGCGGCTGTTGATAACGTGGCGCGTTCTCGCCGCATCTCGCGAGAACTCGTCAGCGACGAGCGAGCGGCATGACGAACGTCGGACAGCTGGAGCTACACCACCTCGCACCTGCACGCGCCGAGGACTCGCCAGCCAACCAGCGACTGGCTGTAACAGACCATTACTGTCTGCCATTAGTATGGTGGTCCACTGCACCGTGTCCAGTTAGCGTTACTCGGTCAGTCGCGGCGGATTAAGCCGACAGATGCGATCTCGGTGACTGATCATACGAGTTGCCGGAAGGTTAATCCGTTAGAAGATGACGGCACTGGAATCTGTCATGTGAAGTCACTCTGTCGCTGAAGTCGGCTTCTCGCTCATAAGCTTACGTAAAAGTAACGTAAGAGATTACGAGTATAGTTCTTGCACATAATGCGCTAGTAGCGCCGATGCTCTGGATGAATGCTGACTTCACTCACGTGAAGCTGCGCTCGACGTAGAGTTCGACGTGTACATCGGCAGCGTGTAGTGCAAGACAGAGGACACACGGTCGTGATGGGAGTCGTCACGGCGGACACGGATACGGACCGTCTGACGTCGCACGCCGACGGCGACAACAGTGAACAGGCGTCGTCGGCGGCCGAGGTCGTCGACGATACGAAGACAAACTCCCCCGCCTGCGCGTCGATTTCGACGACGACGCGTCGACGTCGGTTCGTGAAAGTCGTTGCGTCCGCCGCACTGTTCCTCTTACTGTTGATGTTGTCCGGCGGATTCTGCGTCTGGACAGTGATGAAACTTCGTCGCATTGAGGAGCGTCTGAAACTACTAGAACGAGGCGGTCCTCCTGCAGACAGCTACATCGTTGGTCCGCCTCGCGATGTCGACTACTTCGTCCCACATCTACCTGTATGTACTGTCGTAATCACACCTTACCGCGACTCCCATTTTGCCGCTGTGTAAAGTGTAAATCCAGTTATTTAGTGAATGAAAATGAGAAAGAAAAAAAGCCACATGAAATGCCGAAACAGTTAGCTGCCACTAAAAGTCCATCAATTAGCGTGTCATAATCAAACTATTGCCGATCGATAGATAGAGCTGCATTTTAAGACCATAGTTGAAACAGGCGTGATGCCGTCAATGAACGAAGTCCTTATAAGGGGGGGGGGGCAACTGGGAATTATTCAGGAAGACAAAACATACGTTTTCAAGCGTATTAAGTTATTTTATGGTTAATATCAACAATGCACTACGAAAGAGGCTGCTTGTTGCAATGTTGCATGCAAGTGTTTTATTATAGCGGACGAATCTCTGTCGGACAATTTTTTTCTTGTGAAAAAATTGACATGGGTCGTATGCCTTACGTTCGAATTTCGATTACGTTACGTGGCTTAATGAGACGAATAACCTCATAAAAGGAAACAAGCTTATGAACAACTTTCCTATGGTCGTTACGTGACAGTGGAACGGCCAAGTATATAGAACTGAACCCGCGACCTCTAGGCTCTCGACCGCCTGTCCTGACCATAACACTACTACGCAACTATAATCGCTAACAATGCGCGACCAAACCTAGCTATAATTTTGTAGTAGTATTTAACCTTTTTTGTACGGAGTGTTTTACTTCAACACGCGTACTTGGTCGGCAGAGTTACAGTCAAAATAATCTGCCCCTTTCTATGATCAGAGCAAAAGTGTAGTTGTTTTTCCTATTTTTGTTAGTTTATCCCAAGTAGCGTGCACACACTCAGATCTAGGTGATGTGGATAATTGGTTGCATGCAGAATTTATTCACATTTAGTGATACAAAAAATATAAATATCGGTTAACATTGGCATGAATTACTGTCAAACGTAAACGTCCACGTTTTTACAGCGCGTTCCCACTGCTCGCAATGCACAGCGCAGTAATAGCGCGAATTTTCCTACCAAAACCTGGAGTTTTGGCGAGAAAACATTTTGGAGGGAAATACGAAAAATGCACATAGCTAATTGTATTTTCCCGCCAAAATGCTTTTCCGCCAAAACATGCGCGCTATAAGCATTTTGGCGGGAAATAAACACTTCATACAGGAGATTGTGACTATGGGCGTTTTGGCGGGAGAAGTTTTTGGCGGGAAATGGTTCTAGCGGTAAATATGCGAGATAGGCACTTTTGGCGAGAAATGTGGATTTTAGCGGGAAAATATGGCTATGCTTAATGTGTGTGTAGATTTTGGCCGGAAAACGTCTACGGAGGTGATAAATATGACGTCACTGTAAAAACTCACTGTTGTAGACGTGGCGCCTGTATTGTAGACGTGACGGCTGTGAAATGTAGAGTGTGGCCTTTTCACGCCACCGTAGGTTCAAATAGTCGCCGTAGTAATAGCGTTATAGAACGAGTTGGTGTTCGATCGTATAGTTGCATGCAGGTTGTTACGCGAGTTGACGTTTATTGTGAACTGTTGCTTGCTACATCTTTGCAGGCAGTCGACGTTCATACAAGGTTCAAACGTGCAGCAGCAGCAGCAGCTTACAAAGATGCTGAAAACTGCATATGTCCGCCAGGTATTTGCAACAGAATCTGTTTCACTATAGGCGCCTTTCCAGTTTCTTGTAATTAAGCAGCAGCATAATAAACTATACATCTACTGCTTTGTCAGGCATATGTGCAGTCAATCAGTTTACCCAGTTATAAGTTATAGTAATATTAACATGTGAATTATCGTCATTATTTGAAAATTTGTTACGACTTGGTTAATTTTTGTGATGCTCGTTGTTTACAGTTTTAAATTAATTTCATTTAAATTTTTATTCTTTCATTTTATTAACTTGTTTTTCTTTGCATTGCATATACCATAACTGTATGGTGACTGGTGAATGAAGATTTTCATAATGGCTAACACTGCGCGGACGACTGCAGTCGTAATCTGTTCTCCAGAGACCAAGGTCATAGTGTCATTAGCGCACCTGGCTGATAGCTGCCATCTGTGCCTGTTTTCCATGTGTGTAAGCTTCGTTTCCACTCCACAGCCACCTATCTCTAGCTGTTTTCTTGTAAATCACCTTTCATTGCGTACTACTGAACTCATGTTTAGTTATATATCTCAATCTGGTTTCTTTAGCAACGTCATAGGCTTAGCCAGGACTTTTTTTGCTGCGAGGTTGCACTGACCTCAAATCCTGACGACCTTTGTTTAATCGTTTGTGTGCTCGCTGTATAAAATACTCCCTAAACTCTTAAATTAAACACCGCAGTTTCCTCCGTCCGATAACAAAAATTTCACTTCTCGCCATCCGCGGGGGTGCACTCTTGTCCTCGGTGGTGCACTTACAACTTTCCCCTTAAATTAGTCCCCCCAATTTTTTATTTCTCGCCCTGGGGTGCACCTGCACCCACGGCACCCCCTTGCTATGCCTATGAGCAACGTGTAGTCTAATTTTCAGAACTTATTATTTTCTTACTATTTTTCATTGCGGCGTGGCTACAGTTGTGTCAAAGCACCATGTGAGATATCAATGCGCAAACTGAAGTTGGCTCTCAGATGTTAATCAGGGTGATACGAAAAAGCAGCACATAAAACAGAACAGAAAAGATGTTAGGATGACTACAGTTTTACAAGCATGTCGGTTTTTTTGCAGATACACAGCATCTGTATTGGTTCTGCAGTCTGTTCAGTACATTCACTGTCATACTATGTCAGCTTGCTGACCTATCGTATATACCTGTAAATTTAGTTCTTCTAGATTTATCATGCATGCAAATTAATAATTTATTGCGTACGAGTTGAAGAGGGTGGGCCTACTGTTTTAGGATATGAGTGAATTGCAAGGGAATATTTACAACTGGGACGAGGACGACGCAAGAGCCTCAGAATTTATTTTATAACACACATCTTTCAGCACCGTAGCCCCGATGAATTTCGAGCCTATACCTGACGTCTGCGCTTGTAAAAACTCAGCAGCAGCGAATGATGGACTTTATTATATGAATCTTTATTCGTCAATATCTGACAGCAACGACAGTTCACACTAATACAAACACAATTAACACAACAGAAATGACAGTGAATGAAGAAGACAGACTACGAAAAGGACAGATTACACAAAAAACTTAGAACAGTATTGGCAATGCTTGTTAAGGTCTTAAGACATCTATCTCGCCTAATGAACAACGTGCACAACTATGACTTATTAACAGATAACGTAATAGGCCTACGCATATCAGATGAACGAGTGACGCCAATAAGATGCGTTAAGCTGTTTACGGATTTCACAGTGGGCAGTCAGAATGTATTTACTGTTTGCGGCTGCTGCACAAAGGGATTTTCTGTAAAGTCAGAGATGCGTGTTGAACTGTGAGTATGAGCGATAAGATGGTCATTGGGTGGATGCCGTGGGTGGTCTCTGTACGAAAGAGCACCTGTCTGTCTTCGCCGACCGCAATAGACAAGATACACGGTGATCGTGTTATGCATCGTCGCTGGGCTCTTCTTGTGCGTACCGACGCGTGACGATTGATGTCCGGCTAATGAAGCGGCTCCGACAAGTTTCGTGCCACCCTGTAGATAGTCGGACTCATTTCGCGCTGAGCCTGCCGATGTCTCGGCCACATGTCAGCCGCAGCCATCATGCCAGCCTTAGCTTGATATCTCATTTGTGTCCTAGCTAATTGTGTTGTTCTTGCCGCCCGCACGAAATTTGTGGCACGTGTGTAAGCCGAACTAATTCCCATAGCAGGCAGTCAGAACAAGCATGCATTTGCATATCAAACTTTGATGAAGTCATTTGTTAGCTCAACAAACTGAGGCGGTATGCATTACACCGCCATCATGGACTTGATTTCTCAAGATTATAAGCATCACATGTATAGACATCGATAAATCGGTCGTTCGTTGCTGAGTACCGATGAAACGAAAAGCAAAATACGAGCTTTAAAATTTTCGTGTTAAACAACTAGGCTTCTAGCTGCACTTAAAATGACAAATTTGTGCTTTATGTATGTACACATAGTTGTTCAAAATCGGAAATTAGAGTTTGGTTTGGTTTGCTTGATGGTTACGGAACGTCTCTTCTTTCGTCTCCGTTGGAATTGGACTGCATTGATGTAGGCTTGCTGTGAAAAGTTCGTGTAACATGTACCTATATAGCTATAGGGTGAACCTTGAGCACCTACGCATACAGAAAACGGTTCAAGATGTTACAGAGGTGTCCAAGGCGCAAAAATAGGGACTTTATTTTCAGATGTAGAGTAGCAGGGACTGTCGCCTACTTAATCCTTCCGGTGACTTAAACATCCGTTTTTCTCTGTCAGTCGCCTTGAGACAGGCAACTTTGAACTTTCAATATAATGTTCACCCATTCTACAATCAACGTCTGTCAAATCAGTCAGTCACGTCAATCAATCCAGCGATACGGAAACTGCTTTGTCCTCAAACTTGATTTTCGAGACAGCAATGCGCGGCCAGCAGTGCGGGTGTAAGACATTGCCCCTCCCTCACATTCTTCCCTGGCTGTGATTATTTAAACGCGAAAAAAACTGACTAACGCAATTCCTATAATCATAACTCTGACATACATGTAACTTAACCCTAAACCAAGGGTGTGGAGTCGGAGTCCCCGGAGTCGGGGTTTCGGCCCGAAGTCGGAATCGGAGTCTCTCTTTTGAAGGAGACTCCGACTCCGCGGGCCCTATCTGTTTCATCTGGACTTACATGTATGTGTAATTTTGTTGCAGTCTATTTGACTTCTGTGTAATTTATTTTACAACTATAACTCTGTTTCTACACGATTGTGCACTTTTTATTAGAAGAATTTAAAATTTCTCCCAAGTCATCCTTAAGTGGGCCTACACATCATTATGTCACACAATATGTCCTAGAGTCGGAGTCGGAGTCCCACAGAAACAAGGACTCCGCATCCGTGCCCTAAACCTGATATCACTAACAACATTGTTACGTTTAAAATAGTGGTAAGCTGGTAGCCAGGGGAAAGTGTCGGAGTGGAACGTTCAGGGAGGTGAAGAGTACAACTTCTAAGCCAAAAATAGTTGGTAGACGATCACTGCCGATCGACCTGCTCCTCCCGTTGCTTGCTATATATTTGCATTTTCTCCCATAATAGCCTATATGCCGGCACAGTAACTTAAACGTATGCATCGTGTTGTGTATCAACCGGAAATCCGGAATCATATAGAAATATTAGTATTTTAAACTGATGGACAGAGTGATCATTTCATTACGGAATTTTTTCTCACATTTCACTGCATGGTTCGGCCATTTGGCGCAGAATGTCGGAAGTGAGTGGGCGATTCTGCTGCGTGGGTGGGTTTTCGCACAGCTAGTTTGTGTGTAAAAGTTGCCTTGGGGAGAATGTACGGACCTCGACTAGACCAGAAAGCATGACAACTCAATTACAGCGCAGTTGTTGTATTATCTGCTGTCGGAATCCACGATCACTATCGACGAGCGTATGTATGAATTAATTAAGCGGTCGCGGAGTTTATCGTTCAAGAAGCGGTGATCCGCTGGTCCGTCCGTCGGACGGTTCAAAGCCGCAGGTCGGTCCGGCGTGTAATGCGAGCCGTGATGTTTGCTTGTTCTGCCAAATTGCGGTGGTATCCGCGTGTTTTACGTCTGACCCTGTGCCAGCCAAGCGGCGTCGCCGAGAGAGCTCCGGCTGACTGATGGAGCGTCAGCTGGCCACGCATCGGTCGAGTAGCTGCCTCAGCAGCCGCGCGTTGAGTAGCACGTCGTCCAGGTCGCTGTCGGTGTACATGTGTCGCTGTTGTGCCGCTTCTAACGGCTTGTTTGTCACATTCGTCTATCAATCACCGTATCGCCATGTCCGTCTGTCCGTCTGTCCGTCTGTCCACCCGTCGACATGAAGCTGCAGTACAGCGATGTCTTCCTTTATCCAGCGATGTACACATCACCCTTGACACGCGCTGACCCCACGGCAATCCGCACGTCAGTACGCATGAAGTTTACGGGCCGCATTCATGCAGTGAAATAAATGTGACGCATACAGACCTGTCAGTATTTCTCTGGTCTCTGAAAAGAGTGCAGTTATAATGTGCTAGCTTGCTAAGTCTTAATTCGACATTTTCAGATAGTTATGCATTATTGTTTTATTCCGGCTGCGGCGCAGAAGGTGACGTTTTTCGTTTTACGCGCCGCGTTATGCAGTTGTTTATGCGAGTGCAACATCGTTCAGATTGAAATAAACTGCTGCTAATTTTCACCGGAACAACACTCACTTGCTCCTCCAACTGCTCTTCTGCCGGCACCAAAATGCGTACTTTTTGATTAACAGAGACAACAGCGTGTGAACAACTTCTCCAACGTCGTGTCGTAGCAACGTAAATCCCGGAAGTCACACCTGCGACCTTTCGCTGGCGAGTCTGTCGTTGCGGTCATTGGCGCGCCACGCCTACTGCCAGTACCTATATTAGCAGCGGCGAGCTTTGACGCGTACACGACTCGACAGCTAATACGTGCCGGTAATGCATAGCATATTGTTCAAGACGTCGACTGCGTGAAATATGACGATACTGGCGTGAAATGGCGGGAGAGTGTGACTCGGCCTTGTATACCGGCGGCGAGTCACCCGCCATTTTATTTGTAGTTCCCAGCGGGTGTAGCACATCCCCCTCCCTGGAGTCCCCCTCGCACATTCTTCACCAGGCTACCACTACTTAAACCTTTAAAAAACTTGCTAACCATATTCGTAACCCTAATTGTACATTGATATGATTAACTAGTTTTTATGTTTAAGTAGCCAGGAAATGTCTGAAAGGGGAACGTTCGCGAGTGAATGTCAGGATACCGACGTGCCAAGGCGCCGAAAGTCGAGGCAGGCGGTAGCCCGTCTGGATCGGTTTGTCGAAACGTTGAACCGGCGCCGTGTCAGGTACGAGCGGTCACCTGGGCCGCGCTCATCTCTCACCTATATTGCCCGACAACTCACCTGGTTTGACGTCAACAAATGTAAACAGCGACTCCGCCCGCTGCCGCCACCGCCACCGCCGCCGCCGCGCGTTTAATATATCGACGTTGGGCGTCAAAGCGACGACGCGCGATCTTGTTGTGGTCGCTCGTAGCTGTTTCCGGTGAGCGGATGTTGGCGCCGATATGGATGCGGCTTCAGCGTTAGAATGACGAGCTGCCACTCCTACAGTCATTAGGTCGAGCATCTCCATCAGTAGCTGCAGCAGCAGTACTCTGTCGATATTTACTTCTAGGTCAGCGGTAATGACATTACGGGCTGAATTACGACCGATGCAGTACTGGTTTCAGTTTCATGTCTGATTACGTGATGGTGCCGCTGCAGCAGTGCAGGTTTACTTAGCTATATATAAGCTATTTTCGTGGTGTCAAAACGACAGCCGGGGTTATAAGAAGTTTACATGGACGGTTATTTTAGGCAAAATTGATGAAGAGAACTGCGAGTATATGAAATCGATCATAGCATAGCATGCATGCGCGTTTCATTCGGCGCTTTAGATCAATCTGCAGTCGAGACTTGATTGATAATTGACGGTTAATATACAGTCGTTTGTGAAAGCTGACGCAACACTCCGAAGTTTAAACGCCTTACTATATTTAGTTTTAAGCACGAAATCGGCGTATAGAATAGCATTTATTTGATTTACGGAAAATACGTTTAGCTTCGTCAAAGTTGATGGATATTCTAGCGTCAGCGTCACACTGCCTTCTGCAAACGCCGGTCATTCAAATGATACTCTAACCTACTCGGCTCCCCGTCTGTGCATATTTAGTCAAGTCGTCTCCCGTGGCGATCTAAAGGGCGACAGCAAGTATGCCTGATGGTCGGCGCTGCTCAAGTACCTCGTCGATGATAGCGGCCACACGCCGTCGTAAAGGCCTTTCACGGCTCGGCGCGACTTGGCGTAGCGTGATGCCGTCAGACCTCCCACTGAGCCGCTCGTCAATCGCCAGTCCGCCATGTACGTCAGTGTTTATTGTTCACATATCTTGCAGTTGCCAGTTCTTGCTAACTCGATCCACGCCGTCTGTCGCCGCATAGCATACGCGGTCATATTTTTAAACTTCCGAGAAAAGCAGTCTGAATGTTTTTAGTCCGCCCGATGTATATCGAGTGCCTTCTGTTTTACTGTACAATATATCAGAGGTTTGGTCCTATGGTAAACTCGTAAAATTAACTCAAACATTCGCTTAACCCACCCTTAATTTTTACTGGAGCCATAAAGTCCGAAATGTGGTCTGTATCTTCGACGCCAGTTGCCTTTGAAGCGCTCTCGTTTAGAAACTGAGCTAACAACATGTAGGAATATTCAAAACAAATTTAGGAGCGCCGATGAGTGCCGTATGTCTGCTCAAAATTTGGTATAGTTCTGTTTACTCAACTCTTAGAACTATGGGCTACATAATTCCCTCCTCCCCGAACAACGGGCCGCGGAAATTTGTTAAATCATCAATAACTCTGCCGCAGATTGTCAAATTTTGCTTCACATTTGGTATGTGAGTCCATATCCGGAGAAAGAGTCCGGATCCGGACTCCAGAATTGGATAACTTCTGGACTGTCCCCAGTGCGTCGGTGATTGTTGGAGCATTGTCGAACTCAGACCTGGAAATGAAAAATCTTGGCGAGGAAAACTCGTGACGCCGAGAGCATGACGATGACAGAGTCTCGATTGTTTTATTTATTTATTTATGTAGCAACATGAGGGCCAAGAGGCCGCTTGCAATGTGCATACAACATGATACAATTGCAAGTTACACATAAAATTGCTAAAAACATGAAATATACAAACAATAATACGGAACTGTTTTGTTCACACATTTTGTCCAGAATCACTCAACTCACGCAGCGTCGCCTGTTGACTGCAGTGTAAGACGTTCCACTCGACGTTCCCCCTGACATGTGCCCCTGCCTACCGCGAATTAAACGTCCTGACCCTAACACTAAATTGATATCGTCAGCAAGTTTTTTTATTACTTTTAAGTGGTGCTAGCAAGAAGGAATGTCCGAGGGAAACGTCCACAGGAAGATATTGGGATCTCGTTGAATCTCGCCAAGAAGTTGTTCGCACCGCTGCAGTGTAAATCAGCCGCGGATAAAAGACGGCAAAGCGCGTCTACGACGGCAAAAAAACGGCACGGCGGACACTGAGAGGGCCGCAGCGTGGAATGCCGATTCGCGAAACTTGTTCATCTCGGCGGCCAGTCGTCGACAGCTGGTGTTCGACGAAGATGGGCGTCAGTCACTCGCAGTCGAGGCGGAGGCCCTGCCCCGTCCCGCCCCGCACTGATGATGTTCCGTTCTCCGTTGAGATCATGGCGCTTGCTCGGCTCGGCTCGGGTGTTTTCTCCTTCATAAAAGCGATTGGATTCAGCCAGATGAGACAGCCGACAGGCGGTCGAAACGTACAATGTACCCTGGGGTCGGACCGGTCGACGGTCAAACTGTCCGAAGGACGGACGGAGACGAAAATTCTAAATCGGCGATGTTGGTTCTTTATTGATAAGTTACGTTGTACCTGAATCCTACGGTGTTGCTGTTTTAAACATACCGGGTGGTCCATAAAAACTGGAGTCTGGACCATGTTTAAAAGTTTGTAACTCGTGTATATGATGACGCAGAAAAGTGATCCACGCATCTAGCTGTTAAATACTTTATCTGAAGTAAGACTGTTGTTTCGAAATTTGTCACAGTTAAATATTCTTTGCACTGGTCTAATAAAATAATATTGCACTAAAATAATGATTCGCCAGATATTCGCAGTTTACACGATACGACAGTTTACACAATAATTAACCTACTGGATTATGTCGAAGCGGAGTGATCGATATATCAAACGTTTAGAATTTTATCAAGAGTAACAATTGCATTTTGAATTTCACCGCATAGATATTCTTTGCACAGTTGTAGTGAAACGACGTTGTGCTGAAATGACAATAATTCACTGTTACGTTGACATTTTGTTTTCTCGCGCATCGGAGTTCCGGAAGCAGGAAACTTGGCCACAGAGTAGTTCGGACCTCAGTCTGGTTAATTTCTTACTCTGAAGAGCTTTACAACAGAACTGTATCGTTAAGACAGTCGAGACGTTGATTATCTGGAGCACTTTTTGTTACAATGCTGAATCTGATAAGCCAGAGTGCAATAAAAGGGGTGCCAGACTGACTGCCAAGAAGAGCGGCGATGGTGTTTTAGCTACACAGTAGACACGTCGAATTTCTTTCGAAATACTGATGTTCATGATAAGCGTTGATCGTCAGTTTCGAGGGAACTGTATACAATGATCGAACATCTTGCTTGAATTAATTGGCATTTTCAGTGCACTGAGTGCAGTATGGTTTCTCTGAACTTATGCAAAGAGTATTTAAATATGGTAACAATCAATATAACAGCCTTACTCCCAATAAATAGTTGAACAATTTGATGCATTGAACACCTTCGTCATAATACAGGAGTTATAAACTCTCAAAAATGGTCCGTTTTCGGCCCACCATATTTATGTTAGGTTATTAGCTCCACTTTGTCTTGACTTTTCACCATATTTTGTTGATTTTTTTTGATTGATTGATTGATTGATTAACAGATTGCAACAAATACTCGAACGTTAGTACAGTATTTAAATAAAATACCAAATGCAGGTGGCTATTTCTATTAAAGATTATGACGACGACGATGATAATTTGATGATGCAGATTTCCGACATTCGAATACTGTTTTTTTAATCCTTCGACATCGTGTAGTTTAGTAATCGCTAATAATGGAAGCTCGCGCATTTGTCTTTCCGACTATGTAGTTGCGACGAGAAACGTTGTGATGCCATCCGAGTTTTTCGACTGTGTTATACAGATGTATAGGCCTACAGGTATAGAATGAACGATGATGCTGCCTGCTGCGTCAACGTGACCATGCTCTTCAATAACATGCCGGGAAGACGAACAGTTTCGTCCGCATTGAATGGTCTATGTTGTCTGTTAGAACGCTGACGCTTGAGAGATTCGACAAAAATTGCACAAAGCTTCACACTTGACAGGCGGGCTCTGTTGGTGAACAAATCATTCATCTGATAAAATAAGATAAATGAGAGCCGACTGTTAGCTCGCACAAATCTTTCCTTGCAGACTGATGCATAACAACAACAAAATAGCAACAATTAGAAAAGGTGGTAATTATCGCTGCATTGCCACTTGAGGCCGCCCGTCTCGCCAGTCGTTCTCAACTTCCTAATCACGAGGCCCATAATGCACCAGCTTACCCCAAATTTCAGCACTGGCATTATACAGCTAGGTTAGGCCTATAGCGATCCATCGACTATACCCATCTTCAGAGGCTCTTTGCTGAGATTTTTTTTCTCAGACTTGATTAGTCCAAACCGTGCCAAATTTTGGAGACATTCAGCCAATCATCGACGCTTAACGCGTTTGTTTTTAGATTGCAGATATTTTGCTCCATTTCGAAACTGAAACAAGTCAGCGGCGACTGTCGAAAATCGAACCAAAATTTTGCACTTTTTCACCCCTGTAAAATTTAGAGAGGGGTGAACGAAATGTCTAGCATCCAACCTCTGATATACTTTTGATGGGGAGATGCCGCACCGTTGTCTGAGAGATTGGAGATCGGTTGGCAAAAAGAGCAGGACTGTGAAGTGTGAAGCCTTCCTCGACTACGTCAGAAGGCCTAATAATAGTGATCACTTTGTATAGCGCCATGTAGCGCTGAAGAAGTAAATCAGGTTGATATATAACAGGTATTAAACATTTATTTTAAAATGTTTAAGCGTCTCGTAAAACCAAATTCGTATAGCTGTACAGAAGAATGTCCATAGGCAAACTATTCCTGTGACGCTGGGATCTGACACTTTTTCTCTGCATTCCTGATGTAATGTTGCAACGGCGAACGCACGCTTAGTCGTTTACGATGTTCGCGCGTTGTTACATTGTTATATCATAGTTACTTTTTGCAACTGTGTTAGATCGCATTTATAAGGCAATACAGATTTTTCATGAAGTTGTTCAGGACATCTAATATAGAAATAGTACACTATTGTCAAACTGTGTTTGGCTGTCAGTTGCCCAGTGTATTATGGGTAACAAGGTATGATAAATTCATCAAGAAATTAACATGTACTTCTGTTTAATTGTTAGTTAAGTTGTTCTATTTTTTCTGTAATGTTATTATGTTTTCTTGCTACCGCAATGGTGAATAAAGATGAACTCAGCTAGCGATGCTGTTCAGCGCATTTTGCTACGTGTCCGGCAGATAATCGCGACCTTATTGCAACAGATATTCATTAATCCACATCAGTTTCGACAGTCAGTTCCGTTCGTTCGACGCTCCCGCATCGGCGCACCACATCACTTTCCGGTATAATGTCGGAATCCGTAAAACACTGCCGCAGACTGTGAGGATAGCAGGCTGTGAGCGACATTTGAAGAAGTAAAAAGTCATCAGGCAGCGCTACAGCAACTCAAATTACATGACTAGCTCGTTCTCGGAAACCCGCGAAATGTCATTCGTACTATACAGTAATAACGCAGCGAGGCTGTTTCTGAGAACTGCAAGGCCTGTATAGTTTGCAAGAATATTTTGACATTTGTCTATAAGCACAAAATAGCATAATTTCTTGTAGTGGTGAATTGGCTTCACATTGATGCGATTGACGCTTTTCAAGCTTTATTTGAATGCTACAGTTTTCTCTTTAAGTTTAATTTTATACAGCGTACATTTTTACTATACGGTACATCTATGGATGTAGCCATAAATTCTCATTGGGGCATTAAACATAATCGAGTAAACAAAATGAACATTAATAGTTTTGAAGCTGATAAACAAATTTTCTGAGATCTTCTGATGGTTTTTGAAAGTAAGTATTACAAATAAGACACTGATCTACTGTTTTTATATTCAAACAATCAAAACCCCAGAGAGAGAATTTTGCTAGGGGACTGGGACCTAGGCCCTAGTCCGTCCGCCCCTACGTTCCTAATTACAGCCATCCATCGATATGGAGTTATGAAGTTGATCTTGCGTGAGTTGTAATAATGGCGGAGATGCTAACCAACTAAGGCGCCGGGACTGTGCCATTACGGCAACTGTATATAAACACGTAGGCGAATGACCGTTTGCTGTACGTTGATGCCGTCTGTCTGTCCACGTCGACGGTCAGGCACGTGCGCCGTCCCGTCGAAGATCTGACGATTATGATGTGTGACACTGATAGGTCGGCGTCCTGTTTACATTGCCATTAGCAATGGTTGCCGGCTGGGCGGGGTGGGTCTGGTCCCCGCCTAGTTGCAGAAGCTTCGGTCGGCGGAACAGCTGACCGCTGTCTGCTGGACCGTCGACCTCGTCGTTGTTACCAATCAAGCAGCTGTCCGGTCCATACAGAAGCGCGGTCGTGTCTGGATAGATTCCGTTTCGCCATTACACGTGCTTCGCATGCGTGCAAACGATACTTCCGTGTTACATACAGTTGGTTACAGCGTAATGTAGTCGGTGTCAATTTGTTCGTGAGTTCGGAGGGTTAAATTCCCAGCTGTTGTTGACAGCTGACTCGGAGTCGTGCACTGCGAGGAAGGTGTCATTTCTTGCCGGAAATCAAACATGCATCGATAACCACGGGGCTGCGCTTTGATAATTTAATACTCTGTGGTACAGCGACTGTTAATGCCAGCAGAGTTTTGCTGTGATAGAAAAACTGTTTATAAAGTATTGCTTAATAGATAAATAAAAACCATGCCTTGTCATCCAGTATGTATCACCTATGTGTGTTGAACGAATAAAACGAAACGATTGTTTTTTTACTTATTACGGCAAAGAAGGCAACGAAGTAGGCCTACACAATACAGTATGCATAAGTTTGATAATATACGTCTAGTTGTTTGCACCGAATCTCTGAATTTTTTTTCGGATTTATTATGCTCATCCGTTTTTCTGTTTTAGTTGTTTAAAAATTATTTTTACACTTTTTAGTTTTGTTATTGTGCATTATACTAAGCTGACTGTCCTCGGTTTTACAGCGTTGGTTAGACGTTTGCACACAGTATCGCGTGGTGTACTCGTTGCATATGATGATTTACAGTTAATTATCTATTTATATTGACAGTTAAAACTGCTGTTGATGAGACGACAGGCTTTCACGGTGCACTTGATGTATTGCACGACTTGTCATCGTTTGTGTGGTCTGTTGCGATAATGTGATGAACAACGACTCGAATAGTCATCATGCGAGTGGATGAATTAGAGCAGCTGATTTGTATGTGTGATGTGTGAAGGTCCACCTGGCCCACCTGGCCCACCTGGATTGCCTGGTAGAAAAAGACGACGAGGTCGAAGAGGCGGCAGCAGAGTAATTCCAGTAAGTCGCATTACTTCTTTCTTTAATTTTTTTGTTCTGTGGTTTTACGCGACTTTCTCGTCTCAGATGTTTACGTCATTAATAATTCTCGAACGAACGTGCATCGCGGTATCTATTTTCTCCTTGATTTTTTGTATCAAATGTCAGTGTTTTCAGCAGTGTACTGTCATGTCCCGGTAAATGCTGCTGGTAACCGTTCATTCACGTTCATTTCTTTCCTGATTTCCACGTCGTTACCTTCTACGGCTGGAAACTTGCAACATTTTGCTGCTAGCAAGCAACAAACGATTCCACTCGAATCGACAGACGTCAAATAGGTATAAAACTAATAACGCCGGCCGTTCTACTGGCATCTTCCTGTTGTCAAAGCAGTTCAAAGCATCGAAAGTTGGCAGCTCTGTACTTTATGACGATGTCGATAATGACGGCATTACTGTTTTACCCGCAATATAAACTTGTACCACGACCTTGTTTGATACGTAACAACAATCTAACTCAACGCTGACGACACTGAGCTGCCTCTGGTATTTACAAGAACTGTAGATCCATCGGCTAATTCCTGTCAGCGGTGTTGATTGCTGGATGACAGCGTGCCTCTGTATGTCCGAAAAACGTTGCTTATAGCGATTCTGGGATTCTGTTACAAGCTGAATTTTCTGCAGAATTGGCCATCTCGTGCAGAATTGGCGTGAAGTCAGTGTTTGCATCGTTTGCATTGATTTTACTAGCTATTGCAGCGTTATTATTCTTGAGCAAATAAACATGATAATGATGATGATGATGATGATGATGATGATCATGACGATATGGACCAATCGACGCAGAATTGTCCAGATATCATTGCGCAGCGATCAATCAGTTCCTGTCAACGGTGGCCAACGCTGAGCAATGCAATGCATTCTTGTCGACAGTTATGACGCAAAATAAATAAATCACTTCGTTGAGTGAGGTTCGTGGTCATGTGATCTGCTATATCATAACTTGCTGTAACTCAGCAGTCAGCTTGACCCGGTGCCAACATGGCTTGTCAAGAACACGAAGGCACAGTTGGCGCCGTTCGTCACGTTACTGTTCAACAAGTTACTGGCTGTCGGCTGCTTTCCATCCGACTTTAAGAAAGCTGTGGCTCGCCCTCTTCTGCAGAAAGCCGGATCAGACACCAGCCATAAATGAAGAATTTAAGGCCTGTTTCGAACGCATTTCTTTCTAAGCTACTGGAGAGAAATGTGCATAAACAGCTACAGGAGTTTTTGGACAGTAACAACTTGATGCCGGTGACACAGTCAACCTATCAGTACCACAGCACGGAGACGGCTGTGACGAAGGTGTACAAAGACCTACTCCATGCTGCTGATAAGGGTGATGTCTGCCTGTGTCTGATTGAACTAGTTGTACCCGTCTAACAAAACTTCTTTGACGTTTTGATGTAATGCTAAGAATCTTAAGATTGTCGATCTGTCCGTCCTGACCAGTGAGTGGCGACTGCGAATCACGTAATGAGAATGGAATTCTGGGACGGCGAGGTCGGGTCGCTGCGAGTTGAAACCAAGCTGTTTATGCCAGTTCATGTCGCCGTAGTTGAGCTAGATGTCGCTCGCAGCAGCAACTGACTTTCCTTCCTCATCTCTCGGCTTCCATCCGCATCAGCTGCCGATGTTACTGCTGCTGTTTGTGCCGGCGACTTGTAAACAAAGCATTAAGTTCTGCGTTGACTGCACTGAAGACGTGTACATGCTAATGCTGGTTCTGTAATCTGGTCAATTAAACTTCGAACTTTGATTTCTTGAGCTATTCGCTTCTCGCGGTGTTTATCTGCTGCTACTTAACTTATTTACAAGGCTGTCACTGTCAATAATGAAAATTTGCTCGTTATTTTAAACTTTTATAGCTATAGTTGTAGTCACTCGTTTTTTATTTGTCACATGCGGAGTCTGATACAATAGGAACTTCGTACAAATAACGCCGCCAGTCTAGAAATAACGCCGGTCGTTTTAAATTATTAATTAATTAATTAATTAATTTCAGATATTTTGTTTTTTTATTGTGTACTATACCGTATTCAAAAACCGATTCATCGTATTACGTACAATGAATGTTACGTTCTTTCTGCTGTACCTATCTAACAAGTATTTGTTTCGTTACATTCTGTTTAATTTATAAACAAGATGCTCAACTATCGCAGAGAGACCGCGCTGCAGGGTGCGTTATAGTTTTCCCCAAAAGTAGAAGACTGCAACTGGGAGACAATATTTTACGGACAGTATAGGTCCATCTTCAACCACTGTGATATAATCGGCCGGAAAATCTGTCGAATTCCGTGAAAAAAACGCAAAATAAGGGCCATTACGGCGTTC
>Ga0049105_1000080_pt1 | contig 20311 bp, 13 predicted proteins | sample WorMetvaBAHAMAS1_FD_61260 | JGI IMG/M metagenome (GOLD analysis project Ga0049105, IMG submission 61260) | Worm MetaG Olavius vacuus BAHAMAS.1 | ecosystem: Host-associated > Annelida > Digestive system > Unclassified | place: Germany: Marburg | collected 2013-04-09
GTGCTTCAAACAACTACATGTCGTACACATTAAAGGTTTTCAACGTATGCAATACATGCGTTTGCTCTTGTTCAAGTCAGTCATTTTCCAGTCCGTCATTTTCCAGTCCTGCAAATTCCACCCCCTGTTTTTAGATGGTCCGTCATTTTCCACTCCTGCAAATTCCAGTCACCCGTCGACCTGTCGGCCGTAGTCCATGCATGCACGCACGCACGTGGTGGCACAACGTTGCCATGCGTCCACGTGCGTGCGTCAACGTTCACAGGTGTCTGTACAGCGCTGTGTGTGGTCGCCAGTAAGGACCTTGGGAGAGATTAGATTTAAACGAACCGTCTGACTGCCGCTCTCCCCGCTCTCATGCAGTCACACTGTCCCAGCGGCGGCTGGCAGTCGGTGTCGCAACTTCTTCTCACGCGTATTATTACACATAGCCTAACACTGCAGCCCGAGTAGACACAGGCTCGTGGCATCGGATGTTGGTATCGGCCATCGGGCGTGTCACTTCTTAGACATCTGACATCTGGTAGTTCCAAGAATTAGCGCATCGGTCTTACACTACATCAGATACAGTTAAAACATTGCGAATATCTAAAATTTGTTTCCACACTACCACGTTTTGGCATTCCAATCAATCAATCAATAAATTTATATCGCGCCATAGTACAGAGGCGCGTGCTACAGTGCGGTCATGCCGAATCAAAGAGAAATGTCTTGAGACGGATCTTATTGTGTTAACGGATGGAGCAGTTCGACAGTTCAGTGAAAGAGAGTTCCAAAGTCTCGGAGCAGCAACAGAGAAACGATGAGCAGCAGTGTCCAGCATGCCTACACACCATGCTTGTCAATGAGTTGAACTGTTATTACACCAGAAATGATCATCATTAAAGAGGCCGGTCTGTGTACTGTTGCTCGTCAAGTTTGAGTTTATGTTGAAAATTAAACACAAAGAATGCACAGCATCGAGGAACTGCAAGCGCATTTTATCAGCGAGCGTATTAAAAAGATGTAGGCAATGCATATGTGCATAAAATTGACAGTTAACAGGTTTTTTTGCATGATAGCATTGAAGTGGTCTGTGGTGTTCGTGAATTTTGGTCGAGTGTGTGTCTTCACAGCTCAACTAAATACTTGATAATGTTGATATTTTGCATATTGGTTTTAGTGTAAAATTTAACCAAGCTTGGCGGTTGATAGTCCATTGATTTTAAGCAGTATCAGTGGCCACAGCTGATAACCACTACTACCATTGCCAAATCAGCCAGATATAGACTATAATCTTAGAGAACATTATCACAACAAGACTTTAATGCTTAAAACTGCTGATTTGACTGAAAGATACTTCTTAGTCCATAATCTGTATAAAAATTTATTGACTGCAACCCTTTAACGGCGTAATTCTCCTCCTGCATTTCACGTTCTATGTTTTGTGAACTGTATGTTGCATGTAGGCCTATATTGTTTGCTCATGTAAATCAAGTTGCGTGTGTCAGGTGATAATAATAAACGAAATTGATGGTGATGAGCGTGATTAAATAGGCACATAAAGTTACACATTAACTTTGTATTGCAATAGAGAACGGAGTTGAATGTTTACTGCTGTGTGTGCTGCTGAGCAGGGACGTGTTGAGCACACTTTGCAGGAAAAATCATCTCCTGCTGGGAAATGTCGGCCTGGTCATCGCCGTAACGTCAGTGATACATCAGCTAATGCCATCTCACTGCCCGGCCACCAGAGTGCATTTCAGTTAGTTTCTGAAGCTTGTGTTTTGTTACTGGCAGTATATCTTACATTTTTGTGTGGATGATTGTATGCTAATAGTGTATGTCGAATGGTTGCCATTAAAATGTTGGTTAATTTGAAAAGTGAGTGCAGAATGTTATGGAAAGCCAGAATTTGGAAGTAGAATAATGAATGCTAATGACTACATCATGGAATTGTACACTGCTTCTAAACTGTCAGTGAAAATAATGCAAAATGTGTTGTTGACACAATACAGAGAGCTCTGTTGTTTTACACTTTGATGCTGATGAGATGATGTAGTTTTTGATGATACGCAGAGCTATCATTTATATTTTACAAAAGTTAGCACTTGTTTATTTTTTTTAAACAGTAAATGTTGGAGCTTGTAACGTTGTAGCAGATGGAGACTGGTAAAGTGAATGAGTTTGTAGACTTTCATGTTCCACTCAACACAAGACAGATCATTACCGTAATGATACTGTCCCAGCAGTCTCTCGTACCGATACTGACGGTGAATAGCAAAGTAAAGAAATATAATTGTCTGCCCATGTTTCTGAGAAGCTAGTGTTCATCTGTATTTGCAAGTTGTCTTTCTCGCAGAAACAGTATTTTGTGAAATGCTGGTATATTGAGTTGCGTGCTTTTATTACTGAGTGTATATGCAGTCATTGCTTGTCTGCCTGGATGTTGCAGCATATACTCGTCACATGCTGCTCGACCTGATCACGCAAGATCACCCAGTGCTGGCGTGACAACGTCTTCCAGCAAGTATGTCACAGCAAGACTCATAATTGGGACATTTCATCATTGTTATTTTCATCAACATTGTCATCATTATTATTAAAAATATACTTATTAGATATATACTATCATGAAGTTGCTGCATGGGCACTTCACGTAGTCACGATAATGACAAACGTGTCGAGGATGTGGGCATCAACATGGCATTGACAGTACAGAGAGCAAAGTCAACTCGGTGCATAAATAGTTTTTTTTAATATTTATGTTATATAGTTGTCAGTATGAAATGGCAGTGGATGAAGTTGTGGCCATATTTTAAGTGCACAACTGGCATCTTTTGTAAAGGAATGCTCATTGATTGATAGGCACAACAGCTATGTAATATCAGATCTTCTGTCAAGCCACAACAACATTGCACAGTTGAGATCTGACATCAGCAATATATGAATGTTGTGATGAACACAGTGTCACATCTGAATTACATTTAGTGCAGAACTGCACAAGTTGCACAGCCCTAAGAAACAGGCAGTTTTCTTAGTGAAAACATTTTGCATAATATTGGAAAGGTCAGATGAAATTTAATTAATTAACAGCAGATAACATGGCGCTACGCGCTCCTAGAGGCGCATGCAACAACAACAACAACAACAACAGATAAGTTAGAAACATAATAATTGTTATGCCAGAACATAAAGCATCATGATTGTTTGCATATTGGTGCCTCAGAAATACTCTTACTGATGTGTGTTTATTGAGTTACATTGCTGTACTAATATCTGTTCAGTTCGCCAAAACGTCCGCTGTCAGCCGGCGTAGCAGACTGGAATCCATTCAGTGATGATAACTTTGGCGAAGCTGCTGAAGATGTCATGTTTGGACACGAATTTGATCGGCTTCGAAGAGGTTCCAATAGCAGTAAGTAGTTAGTTCTGTGAAGCATACTTGACACCACTGAGTGTTCATTTCAATGTCGTATTCAGTGTTGTTTCCAGCATTCATCTTTGTTATGCAATGTGTTTACTGGCTCCGCTTTCTCTGACATTTCTTGATGGTTCTTTGAAGATTGGTAAATGTCAACAACAACAATAACATCAGTTACAATAACAGTAATAAGTAGTAATAATAAATTAGTAATAATAATACTTTATCGAAGAATTATTGAGACAAATATTGTCCGGAGAATATGCAGTTTTAACTGAATATTCACTGCACTGAGAATGGATATAACCGTGCATACATTTGATTTTCTACCTGTGGCTGGAAAAAAGGAAGAAGACGGTCATAATTGATGTAAACTGTAACCACAGCCAGTGTACATACTTTGTACTTCATACAATGTAATGTATCTAACTTTGCGTAAATTTCTAATGCTGAGAATCAAAGCTGTAATGTTGCACGAGTTTAACTAAGTAATAGGCACTAAATTAGTTATTATACTGCTGCTGCTTTACAGAAATTTGTGGTATTATATTTACCAGATGTGCATATTCACCATAAGTGCATTTCCATGTTTATTTCGCATGTTATTTCACAACTCTGCATAACTAATGCTTACTGCATTTACTTAATATTTGGCGAAGTGATGCAGCATCAAATTCACTGTTCGATTTTTGCAAATCCGCAGCGTAATGTGTGAATTTTTAACACTGAGAAACAAATGCTGTTATGTTGCTGAAGTTTAACTAACGGATGAAAAATGATAGGTACTAAATATGTTATTGTACTGCTGCTGTTGGACAAAAAATTTGTGCTAACACATTTACCAGGTGTGTGTACTTTTTGATTAATCTACATGTACTTGTGTGATGAGTAACACGGCTTTGGTGTGACCACAGGTATTTCCGGCGTGAAAAGTCGTGAAGATCTGGTGATGTCCAATACAGATCTGTCAGCTACTGCTACTGCTGCTGATCCCTTCAGTGCTGCGCCATTTAAGCCACCAGCTGGTATGGTTATTATTATTATTATTATTAAAAATGTACTGATTAGAGTGAGAATTCTTAACCCGGGAAGGGGAATATTCCCTCGGGGAATTTTGTCATGTCAGGGGAAATTTCATTTTGATGGGAAATTAAAGGGTGACAGTGAACCTGACAATTTGGTGTTAACCAGCCACTGTTAAATTGTATTTTCACTTATGTTATGTGCTGTGTGACTTCGTCCATTATTTGCAACAAGCAGGCTGCATGTGTGTGGTCTCAATTGTGTGAAAAGATATGGACATTACATACAGTGTTGAACTGTGAACTGACTCAGTAAAACAAAAAAGCTGTTTTGGGGTTACTTGTATACAATACTGATTGTGTATGGTCACATTTTAGGAAGTGAATTGGATTGTTGGAACTTGGGAGAAGGGTGAAACGGAACAAACAATGTTAAGAACCCCTCGATTAGAGAGTGCCATTGCAGAGATGCTGCAGGAGCGCTTTATTCGTCAAAGGTGGCAATAGAAAGAGCTAAGTCAACTTCGTGGTTGTTGAAGCTTGGTCTCTACAAGAATGTCTTCAGCTCTTGACAGAAGGTGGTCGGTGAGCGTGCAGTCCAAATACATACTGCACAGGTCTCAGAGCTTTCTCCAACTTTTCCAGCTAAATGGTTTTATTTTGTTAGCATTTGGTTTTTTTATTCTTTTTTCTTTGCAGTGAATTAACCCGACATCTTGTTTGCCTTCCAGTATAATGTTGTGTGTGATATTAGTAATTTATTGTTGATTGTATCTGTGTCTGTTACTGAAGGAAAACCGAAAAAGAAGGCACAGAAAAACGACTCGGATGCGTCGTTATCCAGCAACGATGCACAAGGTAAAAAAAACTACAGACCTTATTCACGTCAAAGTGCTCATCATTATAAGTAAGTAAACCAGTTTCAGAAGTGTGACTAATGCCGGTAGAAAGGTATTGTTGTGTTATTTCATGCCAGCTGTTTCTTTGGGGACCTTTAAGGCTAATAGCTTAATGTCGTTGAAAACTAGATCAGTTAAACAAGTGCTGAAAATGCTGTTGGTGTTGTTTCATTTACATCTGTTGTTGATGTATGCTGTTTTGCAAGTTTACCTTTCCTTTGCAAATAAATTTAATTACAGTGTTTGGTGATATAATGATGGCTTATGTTAGTTAAATGAAACATTTCTGGTGTTTATTCCAGGTGGTGGTTATGCAAAACTGAAAGAGAGGCAGGGCAGCAAAGAGTTGCTTGATCCCGGCACAGCATCGGCAAACAAGATGTCGCCAGATGGTGCAGATGAGGGACTCTTAGCAGAGCAGTCATCGGCGACCCCTGGACGCCAGTCTGTTGGTCTGCTGGCTGGTACTGCACGGCTAGTGAAGCGTGCTGTTGCTACTGCCGATCGCTACAAGCAGTTCATTGATGCTGACGTTGATGCTGAAGCAGCGCCAATTGCCTCGTCAGACTGTGACGCCGACGGCCACTCAGATGAGTCGAGTGATGTTGATGAGCCACATCAGTCACAGCCAGATCTGCAGTACACCGGATTGGATGATACAGGTCACCACGCAGTGAAGCTGCCCGTTCCACATGTGTGTACCCCATCAACAGCTGGGACTGCAACAACTACTACCACACTCCAGCCAGCCATTCAGAGCACGAAAGTCATGGTGGACAATGTCCACGACAAGCGTACAGTTAGGCAGCGACCAGCTAGACCAGATCTTTCTGGACACACAGTGTCCAGCCTGAATCCATTCTCTTTGTGTAAAATCATACCACCGTTATCGTGCAATGCAGGTTCATCAGCAGCTCCCAGCTCTTCATCTGTAGGCTGTGACAGAGTGGACGTTTTTGGTGCCGCACCTTTTCGCAGAAAAATGTCAGGTCCTACTGAAAGTAAGACTGAACCTTCCGATAATGTGGGCGACCTAGATGTCTTTGCAAATGTGCCTTTTGTCCGACAGCAGGAGAGGGTCGCAAAGGCAGCTTCATCTGTTAGTCCACCAGCAACGTCATCTGAAGTAGCCACTGTGCCATATCCAGCTTTAAGCAGTGATACTAGCACTTGCAATACGTTTTCACCGTCGGAGTCACATAAAAGCGGTAGTGTGTACGTCATGTCATCTGGGATCTTTCACCAGACTTGCAGCGGACCAATGACAGCCTCATTTGTACCGACGGAAGGTGTTAGTGGTGGTGTACCAGTGAGTATTGTTAGCACTCTCTCCTCTGCCATTCAACCGTACGGTGTCGACATGCAAGAAATGAGTGCTTATGCACAGCAGGACAGTGGTCCTTTACTTGCTAGTCCTCCATTATCTGTAGCTGGCAAAAGTCCGTACGTAATACGATCTGGAATTGTAGCAGCTGAAAGCCTTGACCCTCCATCTAGTAGCTCTAAGGCATCTTCATATCTTCCGTCAGATACTTGTCAGTCAGTGCATGAAGAGCCTCAAGCCACTGAAGATTCTCACGGCACTGGTAGTCTGAAGAGAAGTTGGCTGGCGAAACTACGCAATGACAAAGAGTCACCAACAACGGCAGTTGCCAATCTCGGCTTTTCAGATGATCCCGACGCCATCTTACCATCCGGCGTACCTTCTGCCACTGATCTGTCATTCCATGAAGATATGCTCGATGCCATGATTGAACAAAAAAGTCCAGTAATGGCTGGTGAATCAAACTTCCTTTTGCCGTCGGGCGAAGGAAGTCACACACTGCCAAAAGTCGGTGTCAAAAAACATCTGTCTCACCAGCATCGTTTGCCACCAATGCCACCTGAAACTGATTCATTTTCTGTAACAAAGAAGGGTATCGCTCTTTTGTAAGTTAAGAGAATGAGAACTTTTGTCATAACTTATTCCACTGCTGTAGATGTTACAAGATAACATCTGCATTTTTTTTCCATAGTTTTATTGCCGTAACAGTTTATTTGCCAAGTCACAGAGTGTGAGTTCTGCTGAGCTGTAGACGTTATTTAAGTTGGTGGTGAACTTGCTCAAGGTGTAATATTGCTCTTCCAATGTTATCTGCTGTGTTGTCGTGTGTTCATACATTGACTGTGGTTTGTATATATGCGAGGTTTGCTTTAAAGCAGTTTTCCGTTTTCGTCCGTTCTTATTATAGAATGCTGTGAGATGACCACGGCACTGTTCATTGGCTAGGCCGACATAGTTGCAACGCTGTCACGCAGTGTTAGAAAAGTATGTATTTACGCAATACCGTCATTTGTTTTTAAGCGAATATGATTTGAGGTTTTACGACAGGTGAGATTATTTAATGATCTTGTGTTATATTTTCTTGGTATAAAACCTTGAAGCTGTTGGGATATCTGTGTGCAGTTTGTCATAACATTGTTTTTCAAGTGTTAAGGAGACTTACTTATAAGTTCTCACCTTTCAGTTTTTATTATTGCTGTAACAACCATATCTATGAGTCTGCATTCATTAGCATATCTGTATATCTAGGAACATAATGGCTTTGTATCAGTCACATGAATGAAGGAAAATAAACTAAAAATGGTCTTTACAGGTGCAGCAGATGAAAAATAACACACGGTGACATGTTATCGAAAGGCGAACTGTGATGTGGTGATAAGTGATAGTTTTGAAGTGAGCATGCTGAGTTACTGGAATCAGCATAGTCGTTCACTCTTGCAGTTTGTGTTTAATATGTTCAGTCTTTTCAGTGGTAAGTATATTGCTAATAAATGTATGTGATACGGTATCGCATTTGTTGCAGTGCTTATTTCAGTCTTAACATAATGACTGCTACTGGCATTCTGTGGTCGCTGATCTGTGAACTTGATGATGATATCTTTGTGTTGTGCTCTTTGTAACCATGATTTATCTGTAGCTAGCTGCAACGATAATGTGTATGTGTTCTGGTGCAGTGCATCTGAGCTATGGTGTTTGTCTGGAGATTGTCATTCAGAACTGTTCTGTGTTGTATTGTGTACTGAAGCTGTGCACAGTCATAAGCACACTTAGATGAGCAGTTCTTACAGTTCTCTGGATTGGGGATTGGGTCTTGTCACATTGGGCCCATTTTACTGTGCGTAGATTTATTTGTGTTTATCTGTGTGTATATTGTGTCTTTTTGTTTCATACTGCATAGTTGTATTATTGTGAGCACAGTGGGGTGGACCTGATGGGATTGAAGTCTAATCCTTAGGACCTATCTTCCTTCAAGTGTTTTGACACTCTTGGTTGGGTCATTGACCCATTAAAAAAACTCGTCCCTGATATGACGTATAATGTGTTTAGTGGGACGTTAAACCTTGCTCTATCTATCTGTCTGGTGCAGTGTTGGTAGATAGACTGGACTGAGTTGTAAACCGATACACAGTTATTACAAACATTTCTGTGCGTACCGTTGTTTGTTTGCACTCGAAAGTTATAGTAGAAGAAAGAAGACCAGTTATTTTGAAAACCTGTAAACGTCAGGGAATTCGACAGCTGTCAGGAAAGTGTTTGGGAAAAATATTGTCAAGGAAAACTGTTTGTTGCTAACTTTACATTTGGGCCGTGCCAGTGTATAGTAGAATCATGTGTGCATGCTTTGTATGCTGTTAATTATGATGTGGGTAGCTGCAACGTGAGTAGGAGTGCTGTGAAGAGTCGGGGGGAAATATCAGCAAATTTCACAGTGCATGGAGTCTCTGAGTGGTCATCTTGTAAAAGAACTGAACTGATGATTTGATTGATTGATTACTGTTTACAAACACTTGCTGAAGTGATAATGTTGATAATGGCAATGATATTGATAATGTGCTCTACTGGCTGCTTAGATTTCTACGAATCCTGTTGTCATTTATTATTGTTCCATCGTACATGATATCTCTATTGTTACGATAAATTTGATTGTGTTTTTATTGTTAGACAAGTTTTCAAGAGCGTCTGTGGCTTAGTGGTTAGGTTAAGGTGCTGGAGAGCAACCAGCAACCTTGGGTTTGATTCTTGCTCAGACCTGAACAAGGTGTTGATGTTGGTGTTTGCATTACGTGACCTTTGTTGCAGGCAGCTAAGCTGCTGATGCTGCACACTGAGGTTTTATTAGTTTGGCCGGTGCAGTGCACACTGTCAGGAAGGGCGTATGGGTGAATTGCTTCACTGCTTCACAGAAGTCCCACATCACAGGTGTCCAGATTGGCATGGTGTTACAAGGTGTCATTTTTACCATCCACGAATGCGCCGTGGTAATGTTTTCGGTCATGCATTTGTATGTCTGTCTGTAGTGGTCTAACATTTGAAAGCCTCGACCTAGAAAGTGTACCTTTTGGCACACACATACATCTTCAGAATCTTCAGGTCAGGTTTGTATATCAAGGGTATTGGGTCACGGTGGAGGTCACAGGAGCAAGAAGTGTGAGATCTTATCCCACCACACCCTTCTGTGACAGACATGGTGCAGTCTTGCTGCAAAGCAGTGATGGCAAGTCCGTTTCAGTCGTTCAGGGTATGATGTTACCACACGCGAGCGGTATAAACAGTTTTGTGCACACTTCAAATTGTTGATCTGCAGAAGTCTGGCCGGGTGTACAGACTTCAAATTTCCAGTTTGCAGAATCAATAATGACAGAGCACGGCAACATCTTCTATTAGTCGTGCATTTTTCTAGATACGATTGCTGCCATGAAGCTGAATTAGTACTTTATTAATGATGTTGTTCTAGTGTTGAAATAATAATTTGCTGTATTTTAATGCTATTTTACTTTAATTTCAATCTGCAGGCTGTTGAGTTGAGAGAACATTGCAGTGACATTCTTGACACACTGTAGTAGTGCACTTGTGTTCTGTATTATTGTGGTTGGTGTCTGGTTAAAAACAGTTTTTTAGAATGCTTACACTGAAGAGTTTTATGTACGTGCACCTAGTTTTGCTTGTCTATGATTTTAGTTATCGAGTGAGAAATTTGTAGTGATGTCTTTGCATCGGGCGATACGAGCTTTTCATTGAAAATCGTCACATTAAAATAGGAGAGTGCAAATCTCTGCCAAGGCTGAAAAAATTGTCATGAAAAAATTTCTGTGTAATTTCGTTTGATTTAATAAAAACGTGAGTGCAAGTTTTAGGCATTTGTCATCTTTACTTCCAACAAAACCTAATGACTCTTGAGAACATTTCATTCCAGTGTTAATTAGCACAATTCTGCTGTATGTTAGCACAACCAATACAGTACAAGCATAGCACCACAGGAAGTGACATATTGTGCGCCATCAAGCACACTTGTTTGATTATTTCCTATGAAGTGTTGCAGATCGCACCAAAATGTAATTAGTTGTGTTTTGTTTCCTTACATAAATCTGGTAAAAATTTATCCATAATTTTTTTCAGCAATCTTGCTGATAGGCACCGCAAATGGAGGTGAAGAATAATATATTTAGCTGTGGTCATTGAAAGCATTACATAGAATGACAGTGATTTTATTTTATAGTTTTGCAGTATTATAGTCTGTGCTGTAAACCCCGTGTTTTTTCAGTTATTAGTCGCAAACTACGCTGTGCTGCATCACTGGCTCTCGTGCTTTTCACAAGTCTGTGTGTTACGACAGAATTCTGTGTAGCACATAATTACTATCTGCCAACTGTACATAGTTTTGAGTAGACTGTTGCCAATATGATAGTGTGGCTATTTATTCTAGGTTCACCAAGATGCTATATGTTCTGTGAGAACGATTTGTCACGGTCACTCACTGGTGGTGATAGTTATCGTTACGTATGCAGTTAATGTCCAGGAGATTTGCAAGCAGTTGTCACCAAGTGATGCTGATGCAGGCGTGTCGTCTGTGGGTCGATCGGTGGCTATTGTGGTTGCCTGTACGGTTCGTGTATTGAAACCGTAGATCGAGAATTCGTGATGTGCAGTTTAAAATTCGTAAAAATGCGCTAATTTTACCAAATTTTTAAAATTCGTTGAGTGGGCGTGGCCTTCCAGTGGAATATTACCCTGGGCTACAAACGCTAACAACAGTTTAACGTGTTTCATGCTGACGCCTTCGTAGACAGTTTGCAGTTATTTCTTATAGATGAATGCATCACGCAGATTTAAATACAAGTTACATTAAAAACAATAAAAAAACTACGAATTTTAAAAACCCATCTTTTAAATTCGTAAAAATTCGTGATTTTACAGAATTTTCAAAATTCTTAAAAAATCGAATTCTCGATCAATGATTGAAACATTTGCACGCGTTTGTTGTTAATTAGTCACGTCACTGGCGGTTCGGTTCTGTGCACTGGTAGGTATGATGGTGCTCGGGCGGTTTGACTACAGTACAAATATTACATTCGTCGTTGTTGCGCTAGCCGCGAGTCGGGAATGATGTTAGCGCGAGAGTTGTGTATTTTAGATTATGGACAATTACATTATATCTGCGTTATTATTGCGGTCGTTGTTGTTTTGCGTCAGTAATAGGTGAAGTAGTTAACAAAATAATTTCGCATTTGCGTCTCAGCCAGTCAAGGTCTACAGTCGACTAGCTTGTATACCAACGCAGTGTTCGTATGAACAAGTCCACAGGAGAGTGACAATTCCAATTTTATGAATTTTTATTTATCTTGGCGATCACAAATATTAAAACATTCAAATGCACCTGTAGGCCTACTTGCACCTGCGATCCGTACTTTACCAACATGATAGTGTTCGGCCTCTTGAAAATTGTGAAAAATAATTTAAACTAGAAAACGTGGCAGTTACGATGCATTGGAACTTTAGGCGGCCCGACGCCAAGCCAGTGGTTATCCCCTTTTATTACGACGCCCAAGTCGCTCAAGCTGTTGCCGTCTACGGCGGACATGTTACTTAGGCCATGACCTTAACCTTTTCTCTGACCTTGACATTTGACAATGAACATTTGTAGAATACCGGCCGTGCCGAGGTCAAACTGTGTATCAAATTTGCGCGGCGGAGTTATTGCCATTTCAGTATTTGACCTAATGACCTTGAACTTGTGTCACGTGTTGCGCTCGAATCTAGGATAATTTTCACCAAAGTTGAACTCGGTCAAGCTATCCGTTCCTGACATAGCATTCTTTGCTGCAGATACGTTGTCACGCCGTGACCTTGACCTTTGACCCTTGACCTTGAAAGTTCGTGGTACATTGTGTCACGTGATCATACATAGTCTAGTAAATTTGAGCGAAATCAAACAATCACCGGTTGAGTTATTGATAATTTAGCGAATTTTTGCCCCCGTTGCGTCAAGCTGTGACCTTTGACCTTGAACGGATGTGGTTGATTGGGTAGTCATGTAGGTAAACTATGCATTAAATATGAGAGAAATCGATCAATCTGCGGCTGAGTCATTGATGCTTTACTACAGCTTTTTGTCGTTTTTGGTTTAAAATCGCACTTTGACCCGCTGTCGCCATTTTTGATTTTGTGAATAAAGTGAATTTTCAAAACTCTTCCGTTTACAGGATGTCACAGCGCACCAGCCTGCAAAATTCCAAGACAATCGTTAGATGTGCGGCTGAGTTACTGACGATTAAGCAAAGCTTTTACGTCGGTTTTAGGGGGTGCCCCCTAAACGGTATTATAGGTGTTTTGAAAATGGCGCTGACCGATCTGCACCAAATTTGGTGGAGACATTGTCGGATCATTGCTCAGAAATGGTTCAGATATCTCACTCCATTCGGAACGACAGCGGCTCAAAGTTGAGACTCGTTGAGCGATAAGGGCAAAAATCGAACTTTTGACTATCCCTTTCACTGTAACCGAACATGTGGTATACATTTGACGGGTGGCCGTGGCACGGTCTGGCCGTGGCACGGTCTCTCCAGGCGAAGTTCGGAGAAAAAAAGAAAAAAGTACGGCAGCCTTCCTGGCATACCTGTCGGGCGGCCTAATGAAATTTGGTTATTAGCAGTTGAGGTTGAGTCACAAATGTAGCTCCCTAAGAACGTCTTGCAGTGTTTTCACTCATGATGAACCTATGTAATAGCAAATTCTGTCACTTGTTGGCTGTTGCCATACCGTAATCCTATGCGTCTACCAATTTTTGTCCATTTTTCTGAATATTTGTATGAATTGTATCACTTTTACTAGTAAGACCTTCAGTTTTAAGCATTCATTTCAGTCTATGACAAAATTTGCACTTTTTCTTGAAAAAAAAATAAATCGCGTCATATCACAATAAACTAAATATAACTGTCGGTATATGCTGTGTGAATTACAACATTTTATGTTCAAAATGTCGACGGTTGGCTGACACACATGCTTGCAGTCGCCTAATATTTATGATGTATGTGACAAAGTGGCATGGAATGGAAGCAGCCAATCAGTGCAGCTGTTGCTACAACCGTCGCTGGGACGCTTGCGGCGACGATCCCAATGTGTAGGTCAGTCCTATTCACCGAATCACCGTGTAGTAATCGACGTATACACGATACTGTTAAGGCACGCAGACGTTAGCAACGGCCGACCAGATGACGTCCATCCTACGTCGCCGTCGCCAATGTAATCGCTGGTCGGAGTCGAAGGTCGGGCGCAGTGTTGTCGTAGGCCGTCGCAGGACTATGAAACCTGCCGCCAAGCCGGCTACGGCGCCCATCAGGTGTGCCACGTAGCCGACAGACGTGGTGCGCTTGGCTGGTGATGACGACTCGCTTAGATGTTGGCGATGTAGGCTGACCGAGTATCTCTCAGAGACCGTTAGACCAACGTCGACACACGCTGATACATCATCATCATCATTGTCTTCGGTGAATGACAACAGTGTTAAACACACGTATTGTACAATGACATATTGCCACTGCTACTGTACATTTTATTGATTTTAGAAATAAGAGCGCATGTCTAGCGCTCAGGTCTGACGTGATAGTCACAAACTGCAACTGATTCAGAAAGTTATTTGCACTGCCAATAAACAAGACGAAGAAAGGGAAGAAGGGATTCCGCTACCTGTTTGGCACACACTTAGCGATCACCGTATATCTGCCATGGTGTCGCTGGCTATATATATACTTTAGTGTCAAGCAGCTTGGGCGCCATGTCAAGAATGGAAGTTTTTTCCTATCAAGCATGAATTGCATGTCAATGGATAGCATTACTGGTGTTCTACCATTGTAGGCGGCTGCAACGCAATCCTGCAGTACTGGAAGGCAGAGACTGCTACCCAGCCCAGTGCTGACTGACACTGGTCATATGTGTGTGCTGTTACCTGGTGAAATACAGTTGCTATATGCTGTACAAAGTGGCAAAATATAAACACCAGATTACACCACAAGACTCTCAACACGTGTGAGCAGAGACCTACAATGTAGACATACATTAGCTATAGTCCGATGTGCGTAAACGAATGTGGACAGACAAAAGACCGCCTTACATGCGGAGTATCGTTTCTGAGACAAGAAAACGACGGTATCGGTTCACAGAGCGTCTAACTGCTGCTGGACTAAGATCACTTACTGCACTCATCTGTCAGTGTCAGCTGCTCTGCCAGGTTCAGGCCAGAGCAATGCTGTCGTCATGTCAACAGAAGACGGGACAGTCAAGTGACAGCGCGGACCATCCCACATCGTCAACGGCGACTGGTCCACAGTCAGCCGCTCAACGCTGACAGACCGCAACGCCATTTGTCAGCGGGCGCTAATTTCATAAGGCGATACAGTGACTGTCACCAAACCGACTCAATCGGTCACGTACTGTATGTGGCGACTGGTCGCGCTGTGATTTCCTGGCAACCGAACAGCCTCCGCCGGCATCAGTTGTCTCCATAGTAACGACTGTTATTCGCATATGTCCGTGCCGTTCTTTCTTCTCAGCGTCTTCTCCACGTTTGACATATCCTCGCAGATATTTTCCACGAACGGTGTAAGTAGTTTTTTTTTCTCCGCGTCACAGATGCACGTGCTTACGATAGAGGCGCAGTAAAAAATAACATGTGAATATCATGACCACTGTATAAAGTCTGAACAGCAAGAACTGCCGTCGCTGTTGCCAGCCCACGATGGATCATGTCTGTCTGTCTGTCTGTGTGACAGTTTGTTCGTCGGCCACATCAGAAATTGTGTTGAAACGACTAAAATATCATAAACATCGCATCAGCAGGACACAGTCTAATAACACCATAGCATCTTTTGGTTTTGACATAATATCGTATTGCAATTACGTAGTGTACGATTTGGTCGCCTTTTAATAAAGAAAACAGAATAAACAACTTTGCAGCAGCATATTGTATTATCTGGGAAAACATACAAGATTATACATAAGTAATGACTGCAGAACATTAATACAAAGTCGCGTGATTCATCGAATGAAAAGATTCATCGTGATTCATCGAACGGCGCTATTACTCAGTGACTTCAGCTAGTTAAACTTTTCTGAATCCATCCTTTCAGAAAATACAGCATATAGCCAGCCTATCACCATTACTACAATTACTGACCAGTCGGAAACCATGGTACAACTTTGACTGTCATATCCGAATTAAGTAACTGCATGGTTATGGTCACGTCTTGTCCATTTTTCATTCGGAAAATAAAGCGCATAGGAACCTAAACATAACAAACACAAAAAAGAAGAAAAAAGGTCAGAAAAAATTCTGATATGTAATATGTCCACAGCACTCTGTAGTCCATTGCACAGTGTATTTATTTTGTCTATAATTTCATATGCTATGACTGGTTGGTGAATAAAAAAACTCGTATCTAAAATATACTGCAGTATACACAGACAGGATAAGAACATGCAAAACAAATATGCACGAAAATCATGAACTGTTTCTAACAACACGGTGTTAAGACGAGTAAAGAGTAACTGGTATAATAATAAGTCAAGAGGGAAATTTAACACGAACGACATATACATACATATTCTGGGCGTACATGATTGTAATTTGAAACTTAGTCGACTTTTTGCGTACATTTCTGTTACGATACGGAGCGACGAACAGCTTTTCTGCGACAGGTGACCTTGTTATTCGTTGACATGACGTACGTCATCGTCATTGTCGTAATCATTATCATCATCATCATCACCATCAGCAGCCGCAGCAACAGACAGAGATGGCCGAGTGGTAGTAAAAGCATACGTGGGCGTGTCGTAGTCGCAGGTCACGTGACAGCAGGCAGGTGCGCGGTTTGCTGGCCTCAAAGCTTGCACTGTCGCTCAACCTCGCCTCAGGTCTGCTTAACCCGGATGTATTATACAGTCGCTCGCTGAATGTTGCCGGTGGTTGCCAATACTGCCGCTGGACGGAAGCGGTTTTACGGCGCCGTAAATTACTCGCTTATCCCTTGCCATGTAGCCTAGACGTCGTCAGGCCTCACACGGACACTTCCTATATCACGACACGACACGCTGGCGCAATCTCTCAATCACACTCACTGCAGGCGTTGACATGGAACAGTAGTAGTAGCAGCCGATGTGTTGCCTGCAGAGTATAATTATGTAACTGACATCATGGATACAGGAAGGTTGTTAGATCTGCATGGAACAAGATCTCAGCCGTTGCTGAGATGGCCGCACAATGTTGCACAAGTCGAATATTTGTTCGAGTCATCGGGTGGGGTCTCTCTTTAGAGCACTCTTTTTTCAGCACTATCTAACAATATCACCATTAAGTCATTGTCGAAAACTAGATTCTTTGGACTACATTTTTGTCGCAGACTGTATGGGTCTATCTTCAACCGCCTTGGCGTAATTGTTCCCAAAACTATCGAATTCTGTAAAACAATGCGAATAACAGCCATTACCGCCGTTCAGGGTCACTCAAGGTCACCAATGTTAGTTTTAATAGAAAGCCTGTATACGCGACTTTCTATGTATGAATAACAATAACTTACATCATAATCTCGCACCGTTTCCAAGATATCGCGGATTATTGGTCAAATTTTTCGGTGTCGGCAGGGGCGGTGTCTCCGTATAACTCCTACATTAGGATTGCAAATGTGGCGTCAGCTAACTAGAAACATCGCTCTATAGTATGTTGTAAAGTATATTTCGCTACCTTGAGCCGTTCAGGCATGACTCGCGAGTGGGACAGACAAATGGACAAACGGACAGACAGACATCTTCATAACAAATGCCGTGCTTAACTAAGTTGCGCGGCGAAAAGTGAAACAATTAAGGCGCGAAAGCAAGTAAATAAGTAAAAGTAAATGGATGAATTTATATAGCTTTTTATTATAATCCCTTTATTAAGGCAATAGTTACAACAGCTACAGGGAATCGCTGTAAGCTCCAGCGCTCCGGCAGCCAAGGCATTCCCAGCAACTTAAGAGAACAAAGTGGTCTTTTCTAGACATCCAACGATGAGCTGTCCGGTAGAACTATATACTACTCCGTCCAGGCCTCAAACGTGCAGCGGTGATAGTCCATGCCAACGCACGCTGCTACAGTGCTACACCTGACTGACACGTCTGAGATGCTGCCAATTTCACGACGCTCACTATACGTAGAACACCTGTAGCGCTAAATGTCTCACCAGTTTACAGCGTCATTTCGCAGTTAAACAGCAGCCGCCCAACGCCCGCGGTTTCTCTCATCACCCGACAACAAAATGCTAATAAACAACGTTCGCGATCATTTGCTGTTTAATGCATAATATATATGTTGCTGCCGACCCTGTCTTGTGCTGCATTACGGATCGAAAGTTAGTATTGTAATGTTGTGCACCGATCGACGACGGTAACCTAATGAACGATTTGCGTGCGGCAGTGAGCTCAGTAGAACGGGAACGGGACTTGAATGTCGAATGCTGTCCGCAAAAGCAACGACGTGGAGTCGTGGCTCAAGTGCTCATCTTTAATGTATGACGCAGTATTCACGGCATTAGTCAAGTCGATTCGTGGACCGAATGACGTCACAGTTGCTGCTGCTGTTGCTGCCATCGGTGTATGATGCCGCTTCTGCTTCAAGTGATTTTGCCCGACGATTAATCTCTGTCGTTGACGTATTTGCACGTAAACATTTAGTAATTACCTCCGCGGAGGAGGTTATGTTTTGCCCGGCGTCTGTCTGTTCGTCGTCTTTCTGTTTGTCTGTCTGTGTGTTAGCAACTTCACTTAAAACTACTGATCATAATTCCATGAAGTTTTTACCAGAGAATGTATCTTTGGACAAAAAAAGAATTATTTAATTTTGGAATTAAATTTTGGAACTCATCTACATCTTGATCCACCCGGGAATTTTTGAAGGATTCTTCAACGTTGCAAGATAAAGCATTTTTCCGAACGTTGGCCCATATTTTTTATGTTTTTAAACGTTTTTTTTGTTAACTGGTGTATCTTTAATTTGTATTTTTTTATTTTTTGTATGCAATTGCTATTACTATTTAATTTGTCATATTTATCATCCACGTTTGTTGCTTGAGTTCAATTAAGTATCAGTATCAGTATCTCGAGAAAACTGATCGGATAATCATGACAATTTTACCACAGATGTATCTTTGGAAATAAAGTTTCCATTAAATTTTGGAAGTCATGTGACTCATGTCCTTGTTAAAAAATAAAGTATCAGTCTTAACGTTGGCTGTGACGACGTGGTGTTATCCGAAAAGAATTTAGTTCATGACGGCGTCGGATCTCGAAACAATCAACTTGAATAGAAATTATATTGCAGAAGTATCTGACTCGAATAAAATTGTTAGGCAGACTGTCAGTGACACACACACTAATATAGTGCAGTGCATTGAACGAGCGAGTAGGATAAGTACAAGACACTGTATAGAATGAACGTCTGATGAGCAACTGACCTACAACGCAGACGGCGATCAACTTCAGAACTCCGAGTTCGACTTCGCGGTAGTTCTGCAACAACGACGACCACCCGCTGACTGACATGCGTCGTTAATACTGCGAAATCACGGCAAAAGTAGTCCCTAAATAGCCCAAGAAAGTTACCTTTTATGGACATAATTAAATTAGTGAGTGGCCACTGGCCTGTCGGAAACGCATCGATTCCAATAAAAAGCGTGATCACGGCGCAGCGCTATACGAATAGGCCTACCTATAGCCTGCATTGCACTATAACATTTGCAATGCAAGTTCAACTTAGACAGTTCACGGACTGTTCGCAGATGAACGGTAATCTCGACTAAGTCGCATAAAGTTGAGAAAAAATAATTTTGACTATTCGATTGTCAGTGGTGAGAAACTTTAAAAAACGCGCCCTAATTCTTCTAAGACTTTGGCGCTACATAAATCATGTACTTACTTACTTACTTCAATTATCGAAAAATGAACGAGTTAGAAATAGTGAAGGTTTAACCAGCGAAAAGGCAATTTCAAACATAACTTTTACCGGTATCTTCAGCCGCACAGTAGAAATGCGCAAAAACAAACACTATGATCCACATTTTCTTAACTCGATCGATATAACAGCTTCAGACTCAAATAAAATGTTGTTACAACAGTGCCACAATTATTATTAAAAGTCATTGTTGCGAATATTATAATCAGCAAAGATGTGCGAAAGCTCCGCGGTCAGTTTCACAGAGACGCTTTAGTGACAACACGCTGCGGTGTACGCACTAAACAGTGATAGAAGTTCACGCTATGAATCTCTATGTAGCACTTTAAACATACTGGCGACAACATTACTACTAGACTGTACTGATCAACTTAGCACTGCTGCTGACAACATGAACCAGCCGTCGAAATGCCACAACTGCAAGTGGAATCGAGAAACGTAAGCTTACAATACGTGCCGCCGTCTTTATAGACGTCTATAACGACGATTATTTCCGGACTTTTGAATATGTCTATATTGATTGGAGGTCGTGCCGATGTCGCTCACAAAAATTGCAAAGCAGAGACGAAGCGGTATTGAATTTATTGTCGGCATGGCTGTGCCGCTGTGTGTTGTCATGCAGTTTAGTTAGATTTAGTTGATTTGTATGTGTTAGTGTCATATATTTCAGTTTTTATTATTAGTATAT
>Ga0049105_1000081_pt1 | contig 20302 bp, 15 predicted proteins | sample WorMetvaBAHAMAS1_FD_61260 | JGI IMG/M metagenome (GOLD analysis project Ga0049105, IMG submission 61260) | Worm MetaG Olavius vacuus BAHAMAS.1 | ecosystem: Host-associated > Annelida > Digestive system > Unclassified | place: Germany: Marburg | collected 2013-04-09
TTGAAGATAGACCTATAATGTCCGTAAATCATTGTCTCCCAGTTCTAGTGTTCTACTTTTTGCGAAAACTATAACGCACCCTGCAGCGCGGTCTCTCTGCGATAGCTGAGCATCTTGTTAAGCCTCGCCAGCAATTAGCCACCAGATGAATTCTGTTTTTGGTCGGTCTGTCTGTCCATCTGTCCGTCCGTATGTAGGCCTATGTGTGAGCATGCGTGATCAAGTTCGTTAGCACGCTATCTTACAAACCGCTTTTGGAAATTTTACCAAATTTACAATTTAGGTGCAGTGAGGGTCAAAGATGAACTGTTCAGATTTTGAGGTCAAAAACGAAAACCGCGAAAATTTTGCCTCGGATGTATCTGTCCGCAGGGAAGAACCTGTAGATTTTGTAAGTCATCCACATCTAGATACAGGAATTTTAAAAGGATTCTTCATCATTGCGAGATAGGGCATTGTTCACAATTTGGCTGATATGTCTGGAGAAAGTGATTGCATTTTCGTGACATTTTTATCACACATGTATCCTTGGATGAGGCAGTTCACGTTAAATTGTGGAAGTAATCTGGATCCACAGTCTGTGTTGAGTCTATACGAACTACAGATCCAGACCATGCATTCTCCTTGGTGGACGTATGCGGTCTCTGACTGCTCTCATGGACTTAGGCTTTTGTTCTTGCCGATGTTCAAAATTAGGGTAAAATTGTTACATTTGCAGCAAGACTTTCTCTTGACCATGGCAGGCATAGAAGGCCTAGCAGTGCCACCCCAGTCGCCTATGGACCTGTTAGTTTTTATCATTGTGTAAAGCCAATAGGAACTTTATTAGTTACTTACTCTCTGAAAAATTGTAACCATGGAACGTACATACGTGATGTAAATTATTACAGCATCTACTAGGAAATATGCAGCGGTTATACATGTATGCCTTATGAATAATGTAATGCTGTGACAATAAATTACTTGGTTGCGACAGTTTTGGAGCTCTGTTGCTGTTCTGCTGTTAAAGCCCCGAATTCCGTCAATTACGTCTATTCTTATTAAAGTTCTTAATACTATTCCACCTGCTTATTTTGAGCAGGCTGATCTTTCCTCAGCCCAGTGTCTTTTTATACGTGTTAACGTCTAACGTCTGTCGCCCGACCAACAGCCTAAAATTCACTGCCTGATCATTTGTGCAATCAAGCTGTTGACTCCAACAAACAATTTAGGCGGGACTTGGACATCTGTTTGCCGGACATTCGAAACATTAGCGCATTAGAGGTGTCATATAATTGTGCTCTACAAATCGACAGTTATATACTTATTTACTTACTTACTTACTTACTTAACATCCCTAAATAATGCCAACGTCAGATTTTTAGTTCCTTTACTTCTTTATTGTTAATTTTCTGTCTGGTTCTTTGGCTGTCCGTTGTGGTTTTTCCCCGATATGACCTATAATGTGTTTGGTGGGACGTTAAACCTTGCTCTATCTATCTATTTGGTTGTCCATCAGCTTTGATGCATACGTCGTGTATTCAGTGTCATTCTGTGTTGTACCTTATTCACTTGCCATTCTGACTGTCCAGTGGACGATTCATACAAGACTGGCAAATGGGTGCTGCTTTGCGTGGGTCGGTGATAAGGTACTTTTCATTTGTGAGCACATCTCACAGGTACAGTATAATTCTACGCAGTAAGAAGTCTCAAACCACATGATTTCCTATGCTCATAGGTTTCAATTTTAGTTCATTCTCATCTAGTTTCTTTTTTGGTTAAATGTAATTCAATTCTAAGCTCGTTTTAAGTGTACACAATGCACCCTCTGTCGTATACAGCATGCGGAGTTGAACGACAAACAGCAAAAGGAACGAAATGGCGAGATTTAAATTGCGATTTCGGATTTATAACGCGACATACTGTAAGGCACACTGTTCTTTTTTATTTGTCACGTCTTTGTACAATCATTCATTCTCTTCACAAGTGCTGTAGCTGCTGTGGTTTCTAGACAGTTGACTGCATCATCTCGTCTTTAACATTGTGAAATGACTGCAATTCACCTTCAGATTTCGTTGAAATTTTACACAGTTGTTAAATGTACTGTACACGTTACTGCTACACTATGTCATCATAGTCGCATTATGGAGAAACATTAGTTTTTGCCACTCGTCACAACGAGGTTTGGCATTCCGTAGCAGATCAGACTGTACCACCATCTGCTCGGCACTGGAACTTCGTCCATTTCTTCATCTTCTTCTTCTTCGTCTTCGTCTGGGCTCTGAGCTGGTTCCAGCACCTTGGCTTTATCGGCCGTCTTTGCTGCTTTGTCGCTGGTGGCCTTGCCGCCAGCCTTCTTGCTTGTCTTTTTCAGTTCCTCGGCCTCTTTTGCCTTCGCTGCCTCCAGTTCGAGTTTCTCTCGCCGCTGTGGTTCGTACAGCAGCCTGGCAGCCTGGCCAGTAGTTTTGCCCTTTTCCAGCAGGTCTGAAAGGCACACACACATACACACCATTTCACTGTGATAGTATACACCTTTGCCATGCAGCAACATGACAAAACTTGTAACAATAACTGTGAAAATAAATGGTCATTCGTGGAGAGTTTTACAAGTCAAGTCTGACAGTAGGCATGATGTCGAAGTCTCGTTCTCGAGATGTTTTTTGCAATGTCTCGGATTAGAGGAAAGCTGGGAATTTCTTGGCTCAGACATCAATGTCAGTTTGCCCAGGGCATAGCAAGGGTATCTGGCACCCGGGGACAAACATCGGGTGAGGCGCCCCTCCCGTCCTCGTCATTTCCTACCCCCCCCTAATTGTTTGTCATTGACCGCTTCATTCATGATCACATTCACTATAACTGCTTTATTGTCATAAATATGTCACACTCAAAAAAGTCAAAATTAACAATAACCTGTTACTTGTAGGCTTAAATTTTACTGATCCCATAAGTATTGCCAATAAGAAGTTCTAACAGAGCTAAACAATAGCTGCTGGCACTAGGCACTGTAGCATGTCAGGAAAAACCACAAATTTATTTTTCTCGCCTTCGTAGCAGCGAACTGATCAATACACTGTGTCTCAAAAAAACATCCCCGACATTTTTAGCTGTAACTTGAGCAAACATTTACCAATTTGAAAAAATTTTGGCACAAATATCACCTAGAGATTAGGCAATCAAAAGATGGTTTATTATCCCATCTCACCTAGACAGTGCTTCTGCACTACCTTGCAAAACAGACAAACACGATAGTTATCACAGATGTTATCACCAAAAGGTAGACACCACGTTTTTTTCTGAGACAGTTCGTTTGGTTGCAGCACCGTTTTGACACCACCAGGGTTAACACGCACACACAGACAGCTTTTGACCAGTTACACCATTAGCTCATTCAGCCAGCTGAGCCAAAATTATTAAACAATAGTAGATTTAATATAATGACTAAAATAAAAACCTTGCAGGAGAGTAGACAGTTTGCTGGCGTTGTCTGTCAGTCTGCAGTGCCACTGATTGCCGAAGAGACACTTAACACCAGCCAGGCTTGCTAACAACGCTGTCTGCACTGGCCGCTCTAGAGTCAACAATCTCTCCCTGACAAGCACAACAGACGTCATACTCACTTCTGTCCAGTGTTGGGTAAATTACTTTTTAAAAGTAATTTGAGTACGAGTACAATTACTTGGTTAGAAAAGTAATTAAATTACAAGTATAATTACATTAATTATCAAGTAATTAAATTACAATTATTAATTACTGCAGCTGTAATATTAATTAAACTACAAATATTAATTACAACCACGAAAAGCTGTAACGCAGCACCAATATATATAATCATGTTGAATCCGTTAGTGAACTTAATTCAAAATTGTTGCAGTACTACTTGTCATTCATTATTCGTTTAATCAATCAATCCATCCATGCATCACTGTTACGTCACTTAGAGTTGGTCTTCAGTAGCAAAAGTTGTTTGTTAGAACTTACAGTTGTTCAGGTAAAAAGTAATTAGTAATTTAGAATATGTTGCAATTACAATTACTATACAAAAAGTAATTTGAGTATTAGTACAATTACTGTCTGTATAAAGTAATTAAATTACAAATTACTACACAAGTAATTAAGTTAGTAATTTAATACTAGTAATTTAATTACTCCCAACACTGGACACTGCTTATGTCTATCTGCACGTATTCCTGCATTTAGAACGTCTGAACGAATACAATTATTACAGCAGTTTTGATTACTTTGATTTCTGCACCGCTTCAACTGATCCATGAAACGATCACACCCCTGCGGTCTAAAGTACATGTCACAGTCCAGTAGTAACTAGTAGCAGATACATGTGTAAAGCGACTGCAGTAAAGCGCTGATTCCATTTAATATCATAAAACTACCTAAAACAGCTAGTCCATGGAGTATGGAAAGCTAAAAGTTATTCCCTGTTTTGCTGCACTATTGTAATTTTCATACAATTTTTGTACACCCACCTTTTCAGTCCCACGTCTGACTTAGCCGTCTGGGGCTCTCTGGCAGATGCCCCAACTCATGCTATCAACTCATTCTCCCTAGAACAGGCGGTGCAAGAGTTGCAGCAGTTATTGCCCAAGGCCAGCTCAGCTTTCCATCCCTCCGGGGTCGGTAAATGAGTACCAGCTTCGGCTAGGAAGGCCAAGGCAGATATGGTTCATTCTGTTGGCAGATGAATGCGGAGTGTGCAGGTAAAACAGTGAGATCCCTGGAGAATGCGTGCCATACCTGAGCGCCTGTCTTAGAGGTGTGTTCACGACAAGGCGCTATACAAATCCACGTTTACCTTTACCTTCATATTCAGGTAATGAAAAGATTACCTAAATGAATCAGGTGACGACTGACTGTGCCGATAAACACACCGCAGTATTAGGGTTTTATGAACAGGCAGCAACTTTGTGATACAGTATAACAGTTTATGAAGCAACTCACGGTTTGAGGACGTCGAGCTTCGCCTGGCGGCTGTGACTGGCGTTGGTCTGTGCAACAGCAATGATGACTGCCAACTGGCAGTCTGCAACCAAAAACATGGCGAGGGCATGTCCATACAGAATGTCTACCTACATAAAATTGACAAAAAATTTACCCTCCCTTCATCACTCTCGTCTGCTTTTCTCCACATTGGGCGTCACCCTCCCCCCACAGTGTGGATATATGCAATGACAGTCAGAATGGAATTTGCATTAACCATTCATTAAAGATTAGGTCATAATAACTCCTCTTAACAGAGACAAGGAACTTCTGCTATTAGGTGCATTTTGTTGCAAAATGCTTACAAACTGAAACATCTCATTGCAAAGGGAATGCACGGGTTGACAACAACTACTGAACAGAACTGCACGAAAATTTTACCACAGACGTATCTGTGATCAAGGAAGAGCTGATTGGATTTTGGAAGTCACTGACCTCCGGATACGGATGCAGGAATTTATTGAAGGATTCTTCAACTCTGCCACATAGGGCATTTTTCCACAATTTGGCCTATATCTCCGGAGAGAGTGATTGCATTTTCATCAAAATTTAATCACAGATGCATCCTTGGACAAGGAAGTCCTCATTAAATTTGGAGTCCGGATCCGGAGTCCAGATCTGGATACGGACTCTGACTGCTCCTGTTCTGTCATTATACTCATAAACTTGAAAGTTTACATGCCACAACCATGCAACAGTTATAAAGACCGATACAAAACGTGATATAGTACTATCACAGTTCACTGAACATATTGTGTCTATATAACACTACAGTAAGAATGCTAATAATAATAATAATAATAATAAACCTCTTTATTATGGTTAAGACATAACACTCAATCTCACAACAACCTGTCACACAGGACAGCAACAACAACCAGGTTTAGGATGGGGGAGAGCAGCCAAATGCATACGGCGCTAAGCTGCTAACAATCCGATCAGGTAACCCGGCCAATACCTCGTAAGCATTCACCAGATGGCGCCACCTGAATGAGGGGCACACATCCGATGAACAGCTTACTACTCATTTATTAACCCCAAAAGGATGAAAGGCTGAGTTGGCTTAGTTGGTTGACCTACAGCAGATGGTTTACCACATAAGTGGTCAACTGACAGCTGCAGGAACAGTGCAGGACTGGGAAGTTTACCAGCAAAATACCGACGTTCTGCCACTGTGCTATGCAACCAACCTCCCCAACTGACAGCAGAACTATGCTTCGTAAGGAGACTTATGATGATGCTGCCAAGGTCAAGGCACTGGAGTATACTGAGAATGTCCGTAACTAGAAAATTTAGTACAAAGCAGTCCATTTTTACACGATTATATCTAAGGCTGAAATACACTTTCTGGCCATGTCCACGTCATGACGGCCTGAAATAATATCTCACTACTTCAACCATTGTCTCAGCTACTAACTTGGGCGACAAAGCCAAGACCAAATGCCCTGTTGAATAACGTCCACAAAAAACCTAGAATCTGGTTCGGGAAACAGCTTCAGAGACTCACTCGGCAGATTCATGGACGCCAGCTTGTGTGGTGGAAGGTAGTCCAGAAATTGTTCAGTTCCGTAGAATATGAAAGCACCGCTCTCCAGCAGATTCAGCTCGTACTCATTGACACTGAAACATTCAGAAAATACCATCTACCTGAACGACGTTTCAATTACGTTGTGATGACGCCTGCATGAAGCTGTACATAAATTATTATATTATTACCATCATTTTTATTACATGCTGTATTAAAAATGTGATGACATTTTTATTACATGCTGTATTAAAAATGTACCGATTAAGAGCAAAGCTACCACGAATACACTGCAAAGGACTTTTCAGAGTTGCAATGATAAATGTATCATGGATGTTAATGTTAATATGGCAACACAGAGAGCTTGGTGGACTCGGCCATTGTTAAAGATCAATCGGCATAAGTGATTGATTGTGTCCTCGGTTTTGCCATTTCAAATGAGTACCTAACTGTACTATTATGTAATAAAGGTAGCCAACTTTAGTAACATTATTAGTCTCCATGTGACAAAATACAGCACAATATAAGTACAGTAACGCCAGTTAAAATGTGAAAATTACAAACAACGCAACACATGAACAGTACGTGTGAGAGAAACTGTGAACAGCAAATACATACATCATACATCATGAGTTTATTAGCATCATACAATATAACATAATATCGTTAAAAAATTAACAATATGATGCTAACGGGCCAGTTGAAAGAAGAGAGACAAGCTCTCTGTTAATGTCAACCTGCCCGATTACTATGACTTATAATGAGACATTTAATGTAATACAAGAACTACACAAACAAACATCTAAACCTTTACAAGTAGGCCCAATACTGTAGAGCCCTTAATTTTGGCCGCCCTTAATTTTGGCATTTGAGTCAATGTAATTATTTTGGACCCTGTAATTTTGGAATTTTTGCTTCCTATTACACTGAAACGCTACTGTATTCAAATTTTTGCGGCCCGTTATTTTCGCGAACTTGCCAGGCTCGCGAAATAAAGGGCACGCGAAAAAAACAGGTTTTACAGTATATTGGAAAACAACACGTGAATTACTTTTTTACTTGTATGCCTTGCACAGTCTTCAACATGAAACCAAACAGCAACAAAGATGCAGTGCTTACTGCTTGCACATATGACGATTATGCAATGCAGAAGTACTCCGAGAAAATACGTTTTAAGAGTGTACCGACTCTGAACTTTTGAACTATGAACACCGGTATACAGCTAACCTTGGAGTGTGGTGATCACCCATGATGCCACTCCATCGCGATGTAAACTGCTGGCCGTAGTCATCCAGCAGCTTCTGAAACACCGAAACTGGCTTCGCAGTTTCTGTGGTAATGCAACAGTTCACCATAGTATACTAACTCAAGTAAGATCCATCCTACTTCAAATCACCATCATGCTGACGTTGAAGTTACCGTAAAACTTCTAACAAACGCCCGCGGCGTTTATTAGAACACAGGTTTCAGAACCCCCGGCGTCTATTAGAGACGGGCGTTTATTCGAGACCCGGCGTTTATAAGAACACTGGCTTCAAGCCCCCGGCGTCTATTACATGTTATAACACTGGGTATACTGTATATTAATGTTTATTATTTTGTTATCATCGACTAAAATCAATAGAGGAGTCAAATTAGCACATCTAATAGTGCGCACAATGTTTTAAAGCATAGTTTTATGTGTATAGATGGGCTTTAGGCCTATAGGCTTATGTGTTCCGACTGTCTCTTGGCGTCTATTAGAGACCCGGCCTCTATTGGAGACCTGCATTTATTGGAACACGGACATCAGAACCCCTGGCATTTATCAGAGGCTGGCATTCATTTGAGACCCGGCGTTTAATAGAAGGTCTACGGTTAGTAAGGTTTAACATCCCAAGAAACACATAGGTCATATCGGGGATGGGTTTTAACGGGTCAAATGACCCAACAGTGTCAAAGCACTGAAGGTATAAGGTGCTAAGGATTAGGCTTCAATCCCACTAGGTCCACGTCACCATGCTTACAATAATACAACATATGCTACATGAAAAAATAAACACAAAATACACAAAAGTAAACACAGATGAATCTAGGCACAATGAAAAGAGCCCAGTGTGACAAAACCCAATCCTGAGAACTGTAAGAACTGCTCATCTAAGTGTGCTTATGACTGTGCACAACTTCAGTACACAATACAACACAGAACAGTTCTGATAATCTCCCCTCTTACCTCCAGCATCGTGCTGAATCAAATCCAAAGCTACGATCAAAGACGATGTTCAGGGTAATGAACAAAGTCATAAATACAGACCTGCTCGCAATCTGCCCAATTCAGTTCACCTCTAACATTAACATAGCTTAATGTATAGTAATCTAAACAAACCACTGTCACCTGCCAACAGTTCTACTAGTTCTACATGCTAGAATGATCCAAGCCATAGGCCAATTATTGGTGCGACCAACTGCACTGTAGCCCATCCAACCAAATTCTTCAACCAATCAATCAATCTTTATTTGCCGCAATAAGCAAGTACAACGTGACAGTAGTTAGCAGACATTTGTGGACAGGGCAGCGAGGCCAAAGCACTAACCACCGCACATACAAGTTGACACAACAAAATAAATATTAAACTGGTCGCAAAACTGCCATTTGAAATATTCGTAAAAGCAGCGTCATGTTAATTACAATTTCGACAAACATTAAACCGAATAATCGAGCAATAGATAATCGTGAAAGGTAATGTAGAGATGTACAGACCTAGAGCACAGGCATCCAAGAACGGGTCAACGATATCTGAGCTCTGTTCAGGAACCAAACAGAGAAGTAAGTTATAGTACTGTTTATGGACGGATGGATATCCGATCCACCTAAGTGGAACTGGCCGGATTTCCACTATCCAGTGAAATCCGCCTCCAGCTGGATTCATGCCGGATCGGATAGGCGCTAATTACTGCGTCAACGTCAGTCAGACAATCTACGATGCAGCCTGTCGATTGTCTAACGCTATACTAATGCTGAGCTGATAGTTTGTGCTGCAGGCTGCAGCTAGCTGTTCAATGATGTAGATATCTTGTTTGCATAACAGATGCTTCACAGAAATATTCAAATGAACTGCGGGAGACATCCTGACCGACAAAAGAAATCGCCTATCATCAGACAATGCTGATCACGAAAGAAAACTCGCCCAATTTTTGAACAGTCACGTATATGTCTGTTTGATTATTTGACCATGATCGACATCTATGCTTAAAGAAATGGACGTGATATGCTGTAATTGCGATTTCATTCATGGGCCTACAGTATTACAGTCACAACAAAAATTTGATCCGGCTAAATCCAGATCGGCCATATTTTAAACTTCAGATATCCGAATCCGGTATCCGGCAAGTAATCAACATCTGCCCATCCCTAGTACTGTTTTTTGTTGCGACTGGTGAGTGCTGTTTTTCATGCAGCAAAATTAATCTCGGTAGAATTTTTCACCAATTATTAAAGATACGTGGCACATACTCAGGTGGTGATTTTAACAGATGTTTGTGCAACCAACCATAACTGTGTCCAACAACGGCACAATAATAACCATCGGCCAATAGAAAGGATACATCTAAACGAATGCGTGTCGATCGGCTGACAGCCATTCGGCAGACGTCTGTCCAGCGTTGCCTATGATTGCAAATCAAACAAAGCACGTCTAAGAAACACTCGGCTACTCATGCTTATCAGCAAAACCTGCATACAATCAGGGCCGGATACACCATTTGGGGCCCCATAACAACGCAAGGTGGGGGCCCTCCTCTCTTTTTTCTTCCTCTCCCCTCCCTTCTCCTTTCCTTCCCTCCCCTTCTCTGCCCTTTCCTCCCCCCTTAGAAGTAGACCCTCTTAAATCCAGCTAAGGAGGTATGGGGGAGTGCTGTAAGCTGCCTCAGAGGGGTCTGGGGCCAAGCCCAGCCAAAATCGATTTTGGTGCATTTTAGCCTTTAAATTTGACATCTGGTGGTAACATTTTTAATGATTTTCCTGAGAATCAACTGCCCAAAATCCACCCCCTCCCCAGCTGACTAGGGGGTCTTGGAAGCGTTGTAACACTCTCTTATGAATTGTGAGCAACAAATAGCCTATATCCCCAGTAAATACACAAAATTCAGGTGCAGAATAAACAAAAAACAGTAGCTCTAGTCGTTCTCAATTGGGCACTGTATGTGTGCCCTCTATAAGTGGTTGTAAAACAGTGGATTATTCCTCTAGGAAGTTAACAAAATTTTCTCACTAGTCTGTGCAAATTCCGCCAGTATCCCTTGAGCCATTTTTGCAAGTTCCCCTGAAAACAATGAAGACAAATACATACATACATATACATATACATATTCCAAATATGACATACCGCTTTAGCCTTGTCACCGGCTTTCCTGGTTGTATCTGACTGGCCTCCAGCGACTCTTGATGCACCCATGTTTTCTGTTGAAAAAAAAACAGAACAGTTCGTAATAATGTAAACACAGCTGATCTACATGCCTCACCAAAAAGTGGGCTACTCTTGATCCCTGGCCATTTCCTCTCAGTCATGTAGCAATCATCAATCCAGCTAAGAGTCTTAAGGGAAGCACTTGGGAAGCACATCAACAGGCTGACAGTCATTTGGCAAACGTCTGTTCAGTGTTGCCTATGATTACAAAGTGCATCTCAGAAACAGTCCGCTACTTCCCAAGTAGGCTCTGGCATGGAGTCCTAGCCAAAACTGAATTCAGTGCATTTTGGGCATTAAATATGGTATCCAGTAAAGACAATTTTTGTGTTATTTGAAAGAAACTATTATGCAAATTTGGCACAGATGTGACAAAAGTGACAAATGCGGTACCAGCCGCTCCAAAAAGTGGGGCTATGCATCCTCCATGCCTGTGAAGGATGCCTGTGGACGAAAGAAATAGATAAAACAGATGCAAAATAGTTTGTACGCTTGTGATACAAAAATATATTAATTAAAGTTGTGTATGTGTAATGTTTTTACCAGATGCAGTGTGAATAGATCGAGACAAGTTTATTTTATTGTCGTATACACAGAATATGATGAATTTTGTAGAGTGCAATGTAAACTTGAATTTAATGAAGCAGTTATTTTTTACTGTTGCACTGAAGACATTTGCTGATGTTAAAAGGATGAAAGCACATTGAATGCTGACATAACATTCACTTACCGGACGGTATGGTGGTGAGTCGATGATAGAGCAGCTGCAGAGAGATGTCACGGCTGACTGCATCTACGACCTCCGCTCGCAGTGATGACACAGCCTCGAGCGGTAGTTCCAGAAGGTCGGCGTCGGCCAGGAGTACCACCGTCTCACCGGAGGAAGGCTCGTCAGCCTTGCCAGCGGTCTGCTTGCCTGTCGGAGCCGCAGCAATGTTGTGTTGTGACAGTGATGCACTGCAGCGCAGTTCACAGCAGCTGAATAGACTGTTACGGATGCAACCTTCAAAGTTCAGAGGTTTTGCCAGCTTCCAAAGTTTGTAAATGTTTTATTGACACATCACTAAAAAGTTTAGTAAGTAAGTAAGTAAGTAAGAGTTTAATACATATGACATTCGCACATGTGTACAATGAAATACAAAGATGAAGATAATACAAGTGAAAACTCACAAATTATATATAACTAAAAAGCGATCGAACAATAAAGTTTCGTTTGTTGAATTCATATTTAATAGCAGGCAATTCAAACTGATGACCACTGGTTCTCAACTGCATGGCGCCAGGTGGCCAAGGTTTAACTGTGTACAGATGACGTACTCGATTAATCACTGCAAACTCCACATAACATCACTGATTTTGTTAGTTAAATTGACTTGGTTTTGCTACAGGTCCGTGATGAATGCTGAGAGTGTTTGGTGGACAGTTGATGACATCATTCCCCAGTGATATCACAAAGGCTTCCAAAGTTTTTAAATGTTTTATTGACACATCACTAAAATACAATTAAGTCAATTAAGTTTACTTGTTTAATCACTGCAAACTCCACATAACGTCACTTGGACGAAGGCTCAAATGTTTCCCACGAAGGTTTGGAGGTCGGTTAGCAATGAACTACAGGGTATACGCACCTGTGCCTGAGAAGTTTCAATGTTATTGTCAAACATGTTAATCGTTTTTGTTACTTACCTTTAAATAGCATGTGCCAATTATAAACACCGTGGACCTTAGGAGACAATCTCACATGTACTTATTATGCTAGCTGAGCGTTTAGGTCAACAACGAATCAAAAGCGCCGGTTCAACTAATTCAATTCAATCTAATCGAAGCGAAAATTTTTAGAGTGGCCGAAATAGGAAATTTCAAGATCCACTGGACATAAGAATAATATAAAATAGTAAAGAACATTATGTCAGAAGAGGATCAATAAAATAAACGACTACTGACGATGAATAGTGCCATTTACGCAAAATGACCAGAGACGATAAACAACAAAGGCGACGTATAGAAGATGATGAGGAAGATGATTAGCCAGCCGTACCTAAGCACAGCATCAAGTTCGGCAGTGATCGGCAGCAGATAAGTCTCAAGGTCTTGCAGTAGAAGTGTAAACTGATCGTGTAGACGTTCCTCTTCATAGGACTGCTCATCCGCTGTCATCTGCTCCTGATGTCAGCAAACAACACAGTGATTCTACAGGGTGCGGCATTAAAAAAGACCCCGTTGCACAAAACGCATTATTGTCGCAGTAGTTCTGAACTTTCCTGCCAGATTTTTAGGCACTGTTCCTTAAATAGTTTACCATCTGTAGTATTAGTTTTACTTCATTTACTTCAGTACTTCTGACAAAATAGAGGTTTGAACATTTAATGTAAACATTTCAACTGAACATGACTGTAAAATTAATGCACAGTTAGTTAATGATCACGTTTTCGAATACGTTTTTGCTTTCGAAGTTGCAAAAACAGCAAACATAAGTTAAATCAATCAGAAATGTTATAATAAATGCTCAAAATATTTATCAGGAAATTTTGAAACGATTCTTCTCAACCTTCTGTATTCTAAACCAAGTTTGTGCAAAGTCTGAATTCTCATCTTGTCACTCGGGGATATCTTACCCATCGTTAACCATGTGAAAATTCATACAATAAACTTTTTTCACAAAATAAACAGGATTTACACAATAGAATGATGTAACTGTGACGTCATCGCTAAGCTGGCACTCGGCTGTTTTTAATATTTGCAAAAAAGATTTTGACCGATAACAAATACACAACGGCGTGTTCACTTATAAATAACGTCTTTTGAAACCATAACTCGTACCATTTCTGTACGCAATATTGAAACTTTATAAAATTTATGCCATTTGTGTCAAATCACGTCCTCAATAACCGAGGACATTTTAATTTACAACTCTTGCACCATTTCAAAGATATTGCAGTTTTTGTAGTGGGGTCTTTTTCATTGCTGCACCCTGTGGAGTTTTGGAATCATTTATACATGATAGCCAATGTTACAAAAATCTTCAATAAATATGCTGGCTGCCTAGATAGACAAAAATTAAAAGATTACTCATAATTAGAAAATATAAGATGACTACAGTAACAGTCACCACACAGTACAATGGGCAGGCAACTTCCCATCATCCCACCCACCGGATTAAGCAATGGCAGCATTCAATTTAAATGATTACTAATTACTAATCTGAACAATTAAAAAATCAACAATATTTGACATAGTCACGCGTTACTATACAGAAAACAACAGCATACAAAGGTATCTACCATCGTCATTGTTGTCGGTCTTAGTCCCATGTCAGAACTTATTTCAGCAAACAGCTGCTTCTGCTGTGCGAGAACCGTACACTGGAACTCACAGCGTGCCAACACCTGCAATCACAGGTAGCAACTGTACACCTGTAGTGGATGGCACAGACAAGTGCTGGCACTCACACGTTGCAGTCACAGGTAGCAATTGTACACCTGTACACACTGGCACAGACAGGTGCTAGAACTCATAGCGTGCCATGTAACGATCATGTTTTTATGAATTTTAATCGCGAATGTTCAATTCGACGAATATGACTGAAACTCATTGCGAGCATTTTGCATGCTAATAAATACATCTGGACAATTTCAAACTCAGCTTTCGACTTAACTATGCGACTGGTCCTGTTTCTTTTTCTCGACCGTTCAATAACATTCCTTTCAGGTAGTGATAACTATGACAATGCAGTCTCACCTGGCGAACGTCATCTTTGAAAGCATGCCAGCGCGTCACAAGGTCACTCAACACTGACGCACTTGTTTCTGTTTTAACAACACGTGCTTTCGACAATCCCTGCTGAGTAACGGCTCCTGCACCTGCTCCAGCCTTGCCCGGCTTGCTCTGAGCCGCAACAGCGACAGACTGCTTTGGCTTATCGAGCACAGCACCATACAAATATGACCTGTAAAGCACCATCAAGTTCATGTAACTGAACAATATCACTAACAAAAAACACTTCATACAATATGTACAAGGAGGCATTCACAGCCATTAATTATCCATGTGCTCCCAGTTAATCGAAGACACGAAATTCAAAAGAAGACCTCAGATAAATAGTTTTAGTAAACATGGGTGCCAAATGCCCTACTGACAATTCTGAATCTTTCTACTATGCACCTAAAATGCTCAGATTTGTAAAGAAATTTTCTAACATCTGCATATTCACACTACAACTTCACTACTTCGCAGAGATCGTCATCGGCTGCCATCGTCATCAACCACAGACCGGGTCATTACAAGAGTTTGACATGCTATGATTGGAGGACGTGCTTTCGCTGCCTCTGCAACTTCGGCATGGAATAGCACTTTTGATAGTACACGTTCCACACTGTCGCTGAACACTTTTCACACTCATCTTAAAACCGAACTGTTTCAGAAGTCTTTTAAAGCGTGACTTGTTGATGTACCATGCCCTCGAAGTAACTTTACTCATGTCACGTAATGAACACGTTTAATTCGCAAAAGAATGCAGAAACAGAATGAAAAGGAAAAAAAGATAGACAGATGGACAGATACATGCATTACACTGTAACACTGTCAGAACTAAGAACACTAATCTAACTACGTCTACAGAGGGGATCCCAAAATTCAAACAGTAGGTCACGTGAACCCTTCTCGAATCCCTTGGACCTAATTATGCATTTTCAGCGAGTGCCCCTTGTGGTTAAGGAACATTCGTTGACTTAATTACTTTCTTACTACTGGCTGAAATAGCACAGTCACCGAACATACCTACAGCTGCATAAACACTAGACGAAAAGCATACAACAACAATAATATATTATATAACATGTTAACAGTTCGGTGTTCGCGGCAGAACGTACTTGTCTGGTGAATGCTGTAGCACTACAAAGACGAAGTTTGCAGGAAACTCTTTCAGCAAATCCAAGTGATTCGGCAAAATGCTCAGCATTCGATGTGCCTTCAACATCAGCAAATGTCTTCCGTGCAACAGCAAAAAGTAACTGCTTCATTAAATTCAAGTTAACACCGCGCTCTACAAAATTCATCGTATTCTGTGTATCAGACAAGAAAATAAACTTGTCTCGATCTATTTACGCAGCATCTGGTAAAAGCATTACACGCACACAACGTTAGTTAATATATTTTTTTGTATCACAATCATGGAGTGACAGACTGGTTGACAGAAAAATTACATCATGTCATAAAAAAGTGCACTTAAAACAAACAAACTGGCCTTATTTAAAATTGCACAACACCTTAACCGAATCCAACTGCTTATATCAGTGTGCTCATGATTGTGCACAACTGCAGTACTCAATATGACACAGAACAGTTCTGATAACATTCCCTCTTATCCCCCCGACGATCATGTTGTCTACTTGGCTGCGTTAAGTGCAAGTTAGTGCTTAACGGTCTTGCTGCATACTTACTTAACGGTTTGCAGCAATGCAGCAGTCTACAAAGCAGACGTAAACAAAGATGGAGGTTGTTAATACTCATATTACACAAAATAACAAAATAAAACATACATTTGCAATTTACCGTCTGCTCCGTCCGCCATCTTATAAACACCCACACTCCAGCGGCACTGCAGTGAACTTTTCAAGCGCTTTATCTGCTTCATAAAGCACTTCACTCGGGAAGGCATCATACGACATTCTGCTGAATCGTACCTTATTGCTGAGTAGCTTAACGTGGCCCTGGTAAGGCAGGAAAAACATACCGTGGAACTGTCACGTAGTTTCGCATTCAGAGTTTTCACTGCTGTGCCACGCGGTGCATTGGTCGTCACGGCGTCCTGCTGCAGCAGCTGGCGCTGATGAAAGATGGCCGCCTGCTGTGACAGTGATGGATCGTGAAGAGCTGTCATAAGGAGACCGTGCATATACTCCGACGCCACACAACTCTGTCAAATCATAAGTCACCTTCAGACTGTTGTAAAACTTCAGTAAAATGAACTATCTGCAATTAAACAATAGTCTTCTTCCATCGGTCGCGTCTCCGCACACTTGGAACTCACTACCATCCGACATTAGATCCTGCCATACTGTGGACACCTTTAAACGACACCTCAAGACCCATCAGTTCAGACAGTCTTAACCTGATGCCACCAGCAAATCTGTATCTACTGACTTTATGGCGCTGTACAAAATTATTATTATTATTATTATCTACTTAAACAACACTGTATTCAAATTGCCAGTGTTGACATAATAGACAGATTATGCCAGCTATTTATGTTATATCTAAAAACATAACCATGTTTTATAACAAGTGTTTTTCTGAATGTGAACTACAATGAGAAATTAATTATAATCATAATAAGCTCTGAGAACCAGAGGCTTCTATCCCCCACGGAGCCTTGGCTCAATCCCCCCTCTCTTCCCTACCCCTCGCCTCCCTTCCCTTAGAAGTAGGCCCCCAAAAATCCAGCTAGGGGGTCTGGAAGTGCTGTAAGCTCCACCATCGGGGTCTTCTGGGGCGGAGCTCCAGCTGCCAAACGATTAGGTGCATTTCAGCCTTAAAATCTTTTATCTGGCGGCAACAATTTTAATAACTTTCCCCAGAATCAAATGACCCAACGAAAAATACACTAACTGATTTCTTCCCTCCCCCCGTTTTCACCCAGTCTGAACAGGGATAAAAGCCCTTGCTGAGAATGGAAGAAATACCTGGTACAGAGCCAAGTACTGGCTGCTGAGACCGGGATCAAACTGGCCGATACACTCCACAAGCTCCAGTGCACAGTCAGCTACCACATCCTAGCGTAATGTCAATCAGACGTAATGTTATATACACTGTAATCTTCAGCAGCTGTTTTAAAATTAAACTAATGTCACACGTTCATGCTGTGCTAATCAACAACCCATCCCCAAACTTGTAACATACAGCAAGAACGCATGCCACCCCGATGGTCGACACCATATGCAGCCCTCCCTGTAATGTCAAGATCACGTTCATCTGTTGGAGTCCGACATGTTTGACCACCAATGCGTATCACTGTTGCTCAAGATTACCAAACTCACCATGTCTGAAACTCACCTCCTAGTTTCTAAACAGCTGCATTCAACCTACATTTGGTCGCAGACAGTTCAGAGGTGGACCGACGACCAACATCCTCATGCTGGCCTATGCATGATTCCTCTGTGAACATACATTGACAAGTGTACAGACTTTGAACTATAAACTCTTAAGTTTTCTGTGAAGTTTGCGTGACTGGCCATTAGCTACTCTTTTAAGTAAGTAGAGTTTAACGTCCCGCTCGACACATAACAGGTCGCTTTAAAGACGAGCCTTTCCAGACAATCGACTGCACTAGTGTTGACAACCAAATTCATAACAATCGAGAGAAAATACACAACAAGACCACATCTAAGTACAAACCTACAACAACAGGCCATTTTTATTCATCAGGACAGTGCACAACTATGCTATAATTTCACACACGTGATGACCGTGCACAACTGTGGTACACAATATAGAGTGCTTTGGATGCGTCTATAAGTAAGTAAGTAAGTAAGAATATTTATACACGGTGCAAAAAAGCAACAGTCACTATGCGCCGCAGCCCTACACAAACCAAAGTGTCTTCAAAAGTCTCTTAAATAGTACAAGTGAGATACATCTGTCACGTAATGCGACAGGCAGAGAATTCCAGAGTCTATAGGAGTAGACAGAGCTAACATTGTGCATTTGAACAGTATTAGACATGTTGGCCCTGCAACTTTGACTTATGACCTTTTAACTGTGCAAGTTCTTGATTTCCAAAGTTCTGCAGATTACACAATTACCTTACACAACTCAATGTTCACACACACAAGGACAGGTATGTTTTGTCTGCAAATGTTACTGAACTTTTTTAGGGGTTATCTAAGTGGTGGCTGAATACCACCCTTTAATCACCAGCATTATATCTCTTGTATTGTGTTTTTGTGTGTATGCAAATTTCTTATGTACTGTATGCTACAAAATGTTTAAATAAATAAAATAATAAAATAAACTCTGTTCAAGCAAGAAATAAAAACTACGTTTTCAAGTTACGTCGTTCAGACATCAGTTATTATACCATCAAAGACTCACATGTCCTAGTAGCTTTACAGCGTGCATTGGAATTGAGTGAATTACCGGTAGAGGTCGGGGTTTGAATCTCAGTCCGGCCAAAAACTGGATTAAAAATTCTAGTGCACATTTTGTGGCCGAACTGAGCAAGATTTAACGTCCCACCAAACACATTATAGGTCATATTGGGGACAGGTTTTAACGGGTCAAATGACCAAACCAACAGTGTCAAAAGCACTGAAGGAAGATAGGTTCCTAAGGATTAGGCTTCAATCCCATCAGGTCCACCCCACTGTGCTCACAATAATACAACTATGCAGTATGAAACGAAAACACACAAAATACGAACTGGAGGGTAAAAGTGCATTGGGCCCAAACGAACAGGGCCTCAGCACTGGAAAGGCTATAAGCCAGGGGTTCTTAACCAGGGTAATTTCCTCATGGGGATTTCAGAATGTCACGGGGGAAATTAATGATGGGAAAATTGCAATCTGGTGGGAAATTCACCACAACAGGACACAACAGTTATGCAAACGCCAGAAGATATCAGCCATTTGTTAGTATTTTGTGTATGTAAGTGTTGCTCTGTGACTTCGTGTCAGTGTTTGCATCAAATAGATGCATGTTTGTGGACTCCACTGTGTCAAACAGATAGATAGAGCAAGGTTTAACATCCCACCAAACACATTATAGGTCACATCGGGGACGGGTTTTTACGTGTCAAATGACCCAACCAACAGTGTCAAAGCACTGAAGGAAGTCCACTGTGTCAAAACGTATGGATATTTTGTACATACATCGAACTGTGAACCAATCCAATAAAAATATTCAAAAACTGCTCTGGAGTTTTGCACAAAATTATTGATACTGGGTCACATTTTGGGAAGGAAAAACTGGGCATTGTTAATGGGAAAACAGGAGAAAAGGGTTAAGAATGCAGCTATGTCTCTGCCCCTGAAAGACAGCAGTAGCAGCATCACGGACGATATACTGCATGCCGAACCTTCAGCTGTTTGTCGAGTGCAATGCTGATGGCCTGTGTCAGACACTCAGTTGCCTGCATGAGATACTGATGGGAACATTCCAAGCCAACCTAGCATCAGAAAATCATCTCAACATATCAGTTGCCAAGACAGACATGTTAATTTGCAAATTCAAAAACGGCTCATTTTGGGTTAACCCTTAGAGACCCAACCGCGGGATATCCCGCGCATCAGCTTTACGTAAATCAGTATGGCGGGTTATTCCGCGGTTGGGGCACAAGTGCAAAGCTGATGCGCGGGATATCCCGCGG
>Ga0049105_1000082_pt1 | contig 20282 bp, 17 predicted proteins | sample WorMetvaBAHAMAS1_FD_61260 | JGI IMG/M metagenome (GOLD analysis project Ga0049105, IMG submission 61260) | Worm MetaG Olavius vacuus BAHAMAS.1 | ecosystem: Host-associated > Annelida > Digestive system > Unclassified | place: Germany: Marburg | collected 2013-04-09
TGTACTTTGTGATGGTGTAGATGCCATGTGTTACACTGACATGCACAGCTGAGTGGTGCACACTGTAGTTGTTACTGCTGCAGCTGTACTTTGTGATGGTGTAGATGCCATGTGTTACACACTGTAGTTGTTACTGCTGCAGCTGTACTTTGTGATGGTGTAGATGCCATGTGTTACGCTGACATGCACAGCTGAGTGGTGCACACTGTAGTTGATACTGCTGCAGCTGTACTTTGTGTTTTATGTGTTGATGCCCATTGATGTTATTGACATATCTGTGATACATCTGATCTGTCAGCTGATTGGTGCACGCCACCTGGTGAAGACTGGTCGAGGCATTGCAAGTCCGTTTCTTGAGGTGGAGTTTATTGGCTGTGACTATGACAACAACAACAAGTACAAGACCAGCTCAGCGTGTAGGTGGCTTTCATTTCTCATCACACACTCAGCAACTGTCATCTGCTAATGGCTTTTATCAGTAGACATCTTATTGGCTGGTGCTGCTACACAGCCCTTATTCTCGGTTTTTATGCTCCTGCGTATACCTTTATATGGGTTTGTCCACGTGTTTCATCTACCTCACCTGGAGAGGAAACAGCTTGGTCAATTTCAATGAAGCTTGGCAGCTAGGGCCTTCCTGTGCTGTAGTAGAGCAGTTGAGATAATTGCCCACCCAGGCCTCTGTATAGCCTAGCAATGGGAAACTAACCTCCAAAATTGGTATTACATGCCAGACTCTAAGGCTTCTACAGCTTTTATCGGAAGGTGCTGAATTTTTGTCTGTAATATTTTTGATGGCATGCATGTGAAATTTAAATATATTCGAGTTTTGATTTAGGCCTTAGTTTAAGGTAGAACAGCGACATTTTGCAATAACAAGTCTGTGACGTTGTCACATCACAACCTGATATATTTGTTGCTGGGCAGTTGCTGATGTGTGGTTTTTTTACAACCCTAGCACTAGTAACGTGAGATTTAGCAGGGCCAGCCTAGTCGCCTGCTGCCTTGTCTGTGACTTTCTAGTGTCATGAAGTGGCCAAGTGTGATGCAGCAGGTGAAGACTATAATAATGGGCATTGCATTACCGTGGGTAACAGGTATGCAGGTGATTGCGGCCTTGCAGGTATGCATAAAAAATGCGGGTATGCATAACGCCTAAGGAGTATTTAAGATAAGTGACATTCACAGATTTGCACATACATGCACTCTCTTTCCGTAGCTGGGCATCTGTGGAACCAGTTATAGATGTTGAGTGGTTGGAGACTGGAGAGGCAATTGATGATGTGCTGAAATCTTTTACAGACTTTGATCACAGCAATAATGACACGTGCATTTATGAGTGTAGCCAGTGACAGACCAACCAGTTGCCCTTCTTTTGCTTCTTGCCTGGATCTGCTACGGGGTGGAAAGTACATTTTCTCTTGCACTCATTCTGTATATGAAGGGGTTTGGTGTGTTTATTAGTTCATTGCATAGCGTGTGTTTTGTGGTGGATGGACTTTATGGTACAGTGCAGTAACTTGTTACTGTATTTAGTGGACAACGGATTCAATCCAGTATGGAATGAGGTATGTGAGTTTGACATCCTGAATCCGGAAGTAGCGATGATGCGCCTTGTTGTGCAAGATGAGGATGTGTTTGGTGACCCTAACTTCCTTGGCCAAGCAACCATTCCAGTCAAGTGCTTGAGGACTGGTAGGCCATATGCTCTATAGTAATGTTAGCATAGTTATATCACTGTCAGCTTTAGTTCTGTGAAACTGATGTGAGAGTACTGTTCAACTAGGCTATAAGCTCCTTTGCTTAGTTGCAGCATGTCGTCAACATATTTTTTTGACATATTTGTTTTTTGGAACTGCCTCTTTTTCCGATCATTTCCTTCTCAACTGTTTTCAATTTCTAGTTTTGTACACTGCGTAGAGTAGTCGTTTAGCAGTCTTGTATTTAATTCTAATGTAATGTAATGTAATATTGTCTAGCATGAAATTTATACATTAAGTACCATCTGGTATTTTGTTGTGTGACAGTTCTCGGTACCAAAACAGACAATGGTGTGATTATAACTGTTGACGTTGTGTGATGCAATAAAACTGTGAACCATCTGATATTGTTTTGCAGCAGTCGTTGTAAACTCTAGTGTACTGTAAAGCATCCCGTAGTTGATGGGAATACATTTTAAATGAACATCAACCAACAGCAGCCATGAAACTGTCAGTTAATTTTGTAAAACACTGGCAGAAAATACAGTAGCAGAAGACACTGGAAAAAATTGCTTTTCAGTCGATTAAAATTACTTATTGGCACAACATGGCGTTCTTTGTTCAAATGTATTCATCGTTATTATTGTAAACAAGAAACGATTGGGGTGACACTGTCCCGAGAATGCTGCAGATGAATTGAATTTATTTGTGTTTTTGTTATTGTGACGTCAGTTTTAGTTGTCTCATATTGTACCATGGTTTTCCGTGTTTTGTCTGTTACTGCAGGTGAACAAGTGTCAGTCTGAAAAGATTTACATAGCGATGCTGTGTAGCAAAAATTATTGACATGGCCTAAAGCAAAAGCCAAATATTTCTGAAACAGTGCAAATGAACAAGCACGTAACATGTTGACTTGATTTATGTGTTGTCTTTGCGCGATGTCTAGGCTATCAGCTCTGAAACAGGATGATAACATGACTTTCGTTGTGTCTGTGCTGTCTTTGCGCGATGTCTAGGCTGTCGGTCTGTGCAGCTGTGAAACAGGCTGATAACATGACTTTCGTTGTGTCTGTGCTGTCTTTGCACGATGTCTAGGCTATCGGTCTGTGCAGCTTTGAAACAGGCTGATAACATGACTTTTGTTGTGTCTGTGCTGTCGTTGCGCGATATCTAGGCTGTCGGTCTGTGCAGCTGTGAAACGGGCTGATAACATGACTTTCGTTGTGTCTGTGCTGTCTTTGCGCGATGTCTAGGCTATCGGTCTGTGCAGCTCTGAAACAGGCAGATAACATGACTTTCGTTGTGTCTGTGCTGTCTTTGCGCGATGTCTAGGCTATCGGTCTGTGCAGCTGTTGAATGAGTTCAGTGAGGAGCTGGAAATTGCATCGCTGCTTGTCCGCATCACTTTGACCAATCCAAAGGTGAACTCAGCTATCTTAGTTTAATAAGTCCTATTTCATTATCTGCTCGTCTTATGTGGTAGTCATCTGCCATATTTTATATGTTACTGTTCTTATACTGTAAGATGCCCACTACTATTTTGGAGTTTGTTAACTGGCCCGGTTAGGTCTGGTACACTGGGGCTGTCATAGTGGAGATGTCTGAGAACTGCCGACACAGGCTTATTACAGGCCAGAGATAAGATATCCTTGCATCACTCAACCAACACCATCAAAGTACTAAGGGGATTTATTTCTATATCATATCTGACTAGCTGTACTTTTTCTTATTTAAACAAGTGTCCATTATTCTGTCCACTTATCAGCTGTTTTTTTCTTGTCCATCATATGTTTGTTTCCTGACAAGGAGCATGTCTGCAAATCAAAATATTTTCTTTCAGCCAGACATTGATGTCATCCACAAGTTTTGTCAGTGGGCATAACTCCACAACATGATTCATGTGTGGCTGACATCATGGACATTTGTCTGACTATGCAGTTTATTATCTGTGCAAATTAGCAGCATATTGACCTTGTCAGTTGGTTCAGCATGGAGCACAATTGGCTTGGGAGATAAAAGCTCAGTGGTCAGATAGTCAGATAGTTGGGTTTGACAGTAAGGTCTTGTTGACCATGGTGGTCGACCAGCAGTCATCTCTCTGTTGATTCGTCACATTGATTGGTGTCACATCAGACTAGAGAGTGACATGGGGACAACAATTCTTTCCCATTCCTTTCACCTCATCCAAAAATTTGTCCCATCCTCACATCATTTCTCCCATCCCCACTGCATTTATCCCCATTCCAGCACCAGTCATTCGCATCCCATTACCATTGCCGCCACGGTATTTCTTCCTGCAAGTCATCCATTACCTGATTTCAGCTTTCTCTCCATTACTGCGGTAATTACCGTGGTAACCCCATGGTATTCATTACTATGCCACTCTGTCATACAGTACAGTATCGGTTAACAATGACCATTGTTAATAGTTGATGCTCAGGCAGGAAGTTCAATATGTCCTACACATCAGACACTATACAGTACATTTCAGATGTTTGGAGTGAATGATGGTTGTCCCGCATTTCCTCTGCAGTCTGGTACATTTTAGCACTGACTTTAATGGAAAGCATCTTTGATTGGCTAGTTTACAGTGAGGACTGGCACACTGTTTGAATATGAGACCTTTTCCATTGCCACACCCCTACACTTCCACCATCGCTTCAGCTCAGAGATTCTCATAGTGAATTCTGTAGACATTTGAAGACATACTTGGTCAAACTTGCTGTTTCTCATACATGCTTGGTTGTTTCTCTGTTAACATTTTAAACTTCATTATTCACTGTTGTTCTTATAATTCTTATGTGTTTAACCGTGCACTAGAAATGTACATCACAGTGATGACGTTGAGTATGTGTTGTGTCTGTTGTCAGACTGACGAGGACGGTGAAATCTACATGTCAGTGATGCAGCTTCGTGATCAGACTGACGCGCTGCAGTCGGAGATAGATCATCGAGCGAAGACTGGTGACACTGTTGGTGCCGAGGCCTGCCAGCAGCAGCTCACCAGAGTCCAGCAACAGCTGCTAGAAAAGAACCAAATCAGGTCGGTTGGGTTTTTTATTTGATTTATTGTCATTATTTCTTTGTAGCCATCATATCACTGTGTCCCACAAAACATGGACCATGAACAGATTTTCAGAATTCTTTCACCGCTGAACTTTTGACTTTTTGAGGTAGTTCAGCAACACACTGATGGTGGGAAATACTATACAGGTGTACTTGAGATTTAAGAGTCTTTCCAGCTGTGAAAAAGTTTTGAAAATCTGTTAACATTTGACAAAGTTACCACCATGAGCCAAGTGATCTGACTTTTTGGGACATAATATAGCTAAACTGAGAATTTTATAATAATTTTAACAATTGATCATTTGTGCAGCAACATATGCTGAGCTGTAGAGACACAAAAGCTGTCAGTTATGTGGTATAAATGTGCCGAGTAAAGTAATTACAACTGTTCTACATAAATTTGTGTGCAAACCAGTAATGTGCGTGGAATGATAGATGTGTTTGTGCCTACATTTCCTCAAGCTTAATTTCTCTCATGTCATTCGCTATCTTTTTTCTAGCTCTGTTAATATATACATAACCACTTCAGTTGAATCTGCTTGATTGCATCTCTTGGCTTTTCATTGGTAACTTTCTCTTTTTAATGACGAGCTCCATCATTAGCTGACTTGACACATGTTTCTGCTTGTCTTGCTTTTTTGATGATTCATATTTGTTACTGAGTCTGTGTTTACTTTAAACGAGATAAGTTTCATCTTGTCATGACTGCTGAATTTGTGTGATGGGCAGATTGGAGAAAAGAACTACGAGGTCATTTGGAACAAGAAACAAGTAGACTCTGTTCACTGTTTACATACATCCTTGGAACAATGTCTGGATTTTTATTGCGACTTTACTGTAGCTGGGATTACATGGCTGCTGCAACTGTTGTCATAGGAACGTGGATTCATCTTTCAGATTGCTATTTGGTTTTTGTTGCTCTTTTGACATGCGGATGTTTTGTGATAAAAGCCAACTGTTTGTTTGTATCTGATGTGATAGTTTACAGTGTGTGTCTTGCTGCTGCTGTTGCCACTACTCTTGCATGACATGTTCAGGTCTTTCTGTGCAACCGGTTTTCCATTGTTGTGTTACAATTTGTACATACAGTTTGCAGCACTAGCAAGTCTAGTAGTGGTATCGTTTTGTATGTTTGTAAATGTTTTGATATTGTATTGTTACTAACAAGTGTGCCAATAGTTAGCCTTGGGGTATCGTGTATTGGCAATTCATGAATGTTGTTCTACTGTGGTATTGTGCGACTGCTGTTTCGGTCATGCGTTCATATAGCAGATGTTCTGAAGACTTAAAGTATTGTGACTGGTACATGGTCATTGCATACTTTTATGATTTGAACATGCAGATCTTGCAATTGTGATAATGTCACTTTGTGACTTCGGTACATGACACTTTCTATTTACTGTCTGCTCACTGTGATTTTATTATTTTATTTCCACTGTGTCTCTGCTGATGTTTACTGTGTACCATTTTGGTATTATTACATGGACTTCATGATGGTGAATGACACGTGCAGGTAAACAAGCATAATGTCTTAGCAGTGTCTGTTGTTTCAATAGTGTGAGATGTATGACATTGACAAAATATTTTGTGATATTAAAATCAAAATAAAATTGAATTTCTGTTGTGTCATTAAGACCAGAGATACCAAGGCATAATGTGATCAGTTTTACACAGTGTTGTCTGTCCTGAATCTTCTTCATGTAAAAAAAATCTTGTCAGATTTGTAAGCTTACTTTATCTATAAAAGTATAAACATTGTGTAAAAAATTTTATTTCGATCAGAATCTGTTAATCATTTTAGCTATTTTAAGGAACGTATTTTATTTTAATTTTCTGAGGAATCTAAATGCAATATAAAGTTTTTAAATGTAGTAGTTGTTATTGATATGCGTGTGTGTTATTAATATGTGAGTAGCTGAGATATCATCTAGACTGAACATGTTCATTGGGTTCTTGCTTGTATGTGAGAGCAGAAAAGTGACGTGAGAACATGTAGTATTTGAATAAAATAGCAGTTAAATGTGGACTTTGTCGTCAGTTGTAGTTTATTGTGTTAACAGCGACCAACTGAAATAGCGTTTATTACGTTGCTATACGACATTCCGTTACTTGTGTCACTGGTTTTTCTCCGAGGCAGTCCAGCGTGTATTCATGTGTGTTATAGCAACTGTACATTCCTTGTACTACCATGCATCGATTGTTGCATCGTTTATCACTGCTCTGCATTTTGTGGTACTGTAATGATGGTTGTTCTACGTTCTGTTTACTGTTTGGTATTTAGACATGTGAAGTTACCGTTCTGCCAAACTCTTGTACCTGGTAATTACTCTTGTTGAAAACTGAAACTGAAAATATTGCAGTGCAAAACTCTTGCTTGTGTGTAGAATACTTTGCTGGAGATATTCCTAACATGCATCCTATGAGTTTGATCATGGGCATGTAAAATACTTTGTGTTTGTGATTGTGTATTCAGTATCCATGTTCTGTAGACTGTATCTAATCAGGCTGCCATATTTACATCATTTACAATCATATATGGTAATTCAGTTTGACATGTGCAGTGTTTGTTTATTATCTTTGTATGATTCTGTACATCGACTAACTCCATGAGCTGACTTTGAATCAGCCATTTCTGAGATTTATACTACAGTACTTTGATTGTTCATGTTATCTGTGCTATCAGAATTCATTTGTTATTCCAGATGCTGCAGATAACTGAAACAACGACATTGTTTTATTGCTCTCTGTTGAACTTGTATATCAGCAGTGGTGTAGTGGGGCGGCGACATGGGGGACTACACCGCTGCCTGGCTGCAATGTTGAGTGTCTGCTTTTACTGTTGTACTCTGACATTCTGATTTGTTTCCATCATCATGTCTGGACTCTTATAAGACCAGTTAAAATATTCTTCTCATTCTCATCTCTTACAGATTTTTATTAATACTGTTGAATATGTATTTTAAGTGTTTTGTCCAAAACTCAGGTATTACCGACAAATTTCAAACTGATGAAGTCATGATATAAAAGTGCCACTGAATTCCAACTTACCCACCAAGTTTAAAATTTATTATTAAAGATTAGGTAATTGAAGTAACTTTGTAACTGTTTAGTAACTGACTGTGTAATTTGCTGTGTGTGACTGTAGAGGTGCAAGAGAAATGAGTTGATTGTCACTGTAACAGCTAATGTAATTTGCATTGGTCGTCGTCAAGTACTGTCACTCTGTGTTTATCTGGGTTTTTGAGTCTGTCTGTGAGTAGAATTATTATTAAACATCCAGTATGAGTGAATTTTCATGAAAATTGTAGGGATGGATGGATATCCGATCCAGCTATCCAGATCTGGTCGGATATCTACTATCCAGTGAAATCTGACTCCAGCTGGATTGCATGTTTCACGCCGGAGCGGTTGGACGCTAATTACTGTGTTAACGCCAGTTAGACAGTCTACCGATGCAGACTGTCGATTGTCTGACCGATGTTTAGCTGACAGTCTGCGCACTGTTGGAGCCAGCCGAGCAATGACCCACGCTTAGCTTTGATGTATGTAGGAGTCGTGCTTACATAATAGACACTTCACAGGAATGAGGAATCTCTAGGTAAGGGCTATATGAATGAGGCTACTGGTGAATGGTTGGCAGTTTATTAGCTGCCTGCCAGTGATGGTATGGTTTCGCCATTTAAGTTCACTGAACTGCAGTCCTAATCCGCTTACCGAAGTTACCGCGTTAATCACATGTTATTAGATACATGGCATAAAAGTCGGTTCACTGTAATACTGCAACATCGTACAAGTAAAATTTGGAATCATTCTTTTCTAGAACGTGACAATGACTTAGAAATACAATGCAATTCTTGCAGTGTGAAGATAGTTCGAGCATCTAACGTAAAGGCGTTTGGGATGTCCAGCTTGCTTAAGGAAATGGATGTGATATGTTGTAATTGTGATTTCATTTATTACAGTTACAACTAAAATCTGATCTGGTTAAATCTGGATCCGGTTAGATTTTAGGCGTCATATATCCAAATCCGGTATCTGGCAGAAGATCAATATCTGTCCATCCCTAAAAAATTGATTACATATTGGGCATTGTCTGTATCCAGATCAGGGATTTTTTAAAACTTTTCTTATTTTCTGTTATTCACATTGTGTACCTGTTTAACTCTGTGAAATTAGCATGGGTATGTTATGAATCTCAAATAGTATTTATAGGAATGTGTGAGTGTACTTGGGTTGCCATGGAAAACTTCAGATACATCTTATTCTCAACAAAGTGCCACTTTTAGCAAGTGAAGATGAAATAGCAATTTTTCAATATCAGAAACTATGACGTTGGTCAGTATTTGTTGGAAGTTAGTTAAAAACGTAATGGGTACATTTTTCAAACCACCACGTGTTGACTCAAAACTAACTGACCTCGTAGCTGTCAGTGGCAGAACATGGTCAATATGTGTTTTATTTACACAGAAATTAACAGGCCAGAGCAGGAGATGATGCTGCGAGAAGTGTTACCAGAAATGTCCACAACTTGTACTGACATTGTTTATATGTTGTTAAAATAGTTTTCACAAAGCAGATAAAAGTTTAACATTCGAATATGTGTCACAGCAAAAGGCGGACACTTTGAACACAAAATTAGCCAGTATTTTTTACTACTGCTTGCACAACACAGCTATTTGGATTAATGAACAACTTTTAATGTCTACCAGGGTTTACAGCAATGAAAGTCAACAATGAACAGCGTTGACAGATATTCATCAAGCCATATATCTGTGTTCTGCAAGGAACGATCTAAAATAGAGATAGAAAGAACCCTTGTTGCTTGGGTTCCATTCTGTTTCAGTTCTAGGAATTGTTAGGTTCGGTTTGGTTTGAGTTCTGAAGTTCTGAGATTAAAAGAGTATCATTTATGTTGAGCTGCATGTGCTGATGACAGAAACTGATAACAGCAGCTGTCTTGACAGTATCTGCTATTTCTAGAAACTGGCAATTTTTGGTCATTCCAGAATCGTAGGACATCTCATGAAGTATTTTCCGTGCTGAAACTCGGCTGTGCACCAAGTCTTCTAGGACCACAATGACCATTTCAGCAGAGTGCCTTGACAGTCGCCTCAGACATCACGTTCAGATTCAGTTCAGGTTACTCAGCTGCGAGGGTTCGGTTCAATTCGAGCTCTTTTCATTATTCTGTGTATGAGTTCTACTTCAGTTTAGTTCTTTAAAAAATGGCGGTTTTCGGTTTGTTCAGTTCGATTCCTCGTCTAAAATACTTGATAATTTTTGTGTTCAAAGTGTCTGCTTTTTGCTTTGACACATGTGCGAATGCAAAACTTCATGTTCAGTGAAAATTTTTTTACAATAAGTAAACAGTGGCGTCACAGTGATGATATGACGTCGCACTGACGCAGACATTACGTGGTAAGGGCAGTACAAGTTGTAGACGAATCGTCTAAGATGATTCTGGTTACACTGCATGCAAAATCATCTCGTGCTTTGGCATAGAAATTTTGTTTACATAAACCGCACATTGACAAAGTTATACCGTTGAAAGCTGTGGGGTCCACTAATTATGACTCGCAGTGTCAGTATATATATTTCAGTGTGTTTTATGCAGTTTTGTTATATATTTTGACTGTGTTTTCTAGAGAGATATTTTTGTACTTATATATTTCCATTTGCAGCATTTCTATTGTTTTGTGAAAGAAACCATGAAATTCTGCTGTTGATTTAATTGTTGTGAAACTGCTGTTTTTACGTTGGTGTGATTGCAGAATTAAAGCTAATAAAGTAGCAATTGTGGTGCATTATAGCGCATTTACTTGTCTGTGTGATGATTTGGCACATTGCTTCTTTATTTTCATTTTTATGCCTCTGCCAATAATAACCAGTGAAGGCTTTATATTTTCCAGTCGTCCGTCCGTCCGTCGATAACAGCTATTTTGTGTGATGCAATATCTCTGTACATTATGGAGGAATTTCAATGAAACTTCATCATGTGAGTGGGAATTGCTGAAAAGGTTTTCAGCGTCAGGAGTCAGAAGTGAAGATCATATGTGCGAATGCTGCAATGGCGGAGGCATATGTTCTCGACAGTGCGGCATCGATGCTCAGTTGTTTCAGTATCGTTGTTGCAATAGTTTCAGTTATAATATAGTTAACGGAAATATTTTGTTTTCATTAACGACAGAAACACTAGTGATGTGAAGTGCAACCAGTTCAGGATGTGTTGCATTGCAGAGAAACAGACTAGAAACAACTGGCCATAAACATTCGATATGCGCAATTACATTTTGTGTACTGGCGGCTACAATTACATGACTTATCAATTGCCAAGTTGAGAAGTCCTGAGTGTGGCTTATTATTGACTACAGTTCGGGGCCAAAATGGTTTGTGACCGAAATGACCCTATCTGACGAAGATCCAAACATGGAAATGTAGGCAGAGTCTGTTAAACCAACCGACTGCACTGTGATGCAAGATGAAAAACATGCCTGGCTGTATAAAGTGGTTCCGAGTATTTAAGTATTCAAATTGAAATCTGCATAATAACTGACACGAGACCATTGGTTTGCAGTTATAATACAGACGAGACAACCTTATATACGTACCAATATGCAAATATAAAAAAACATTAATATTGAAATACAAAACATTACTGGGAGACAACGTATGCCATGGTGTCCAGATGTGGGATAGTGAAAAGTGCAATAAATAAACGGTCGCCATCACCAACAAATGAATGTAAAGCATACAGGCCACCAGAATGGCCAGTGGCCCAATTCTTCTACACAATTTTAAAAATTCAGAGGTAACGACCAAGTTTCGAATTTTAGTATGCTGAAACTGTGACAGATATTTTAGTTTCAGTATCTTTTTATTAGAAAAGGGTTCCTCCATCTACTGTACACTGTCAACGGTACAGTTACTCCATTGTTCAGCCGTCACATGTTCTACAGCTGCTATGTACTCTGTACTCTTACATCAACAGCTGAGCACATTAGAGCTGACAATAACCAACAAAGTGCAACTTTATTTTATGTCATGTAAATTGAAATTCTGATATTGCACCATCTGCTATTCTGAGCACTGCAGTTAAGGCACAGCAGTAATACTACTTGGTCTGCATAAAACATGCAAGCTATGCCAGCCACACAATTCACTGATCATGCAGATACAAAAATAGTCTAAAGCACATTGGAAGTTGATGCATACACCGAAAATGTTGAAATACAACTGCAGATCACAGACTGTGGCAAAGACAGCAACTGTAGACAATAAGAGAGAAAAAGTAATTAAAAAAATATGTTTTTTACACAAAAAATGCAATGCTAAACAAAAACACAGCTGCCTATAACTTCTAAATAATGGACATGCAACAGCAAATGTATGTACACATCAAGCATTCTGAAGGTTGCTTGGAATTAATTAAAAAATTCAACAAAACTGGCCTGTTCTGGGTGCACACTTTCATATCCGACACAAGTTCATGCTCAGACTAATACTGTTTCTCAGACAGCCTGCTGTATGCTACACTGACGCATGTTTCCATACCAAGTTGTGCAAAGTGAGCAACAAAATGCAACAGAGGTCACCAAAAACTCGTACACGCACACGTGAATGATACAATATACTCTTTACAATGCATCTCGTACATACATTCAAATTCATTCCCATTCATTCAGTATGCAGTGACCCCAACATTATCATACTAAATTCACTGGCCTGGGGTACTCGAAGTCCTAGTAGGTGCCTGGCTGTGCGTACGCACAACATTGTTATGTTGCCTGAGAAAAGCAGTATCATACTGGGGCCTAAACAAATATTCCGTTCTTGCCACTTACATCCCTCCACAAGTTCATGTGCACACACACAATCTAAACAGAAAATACTTTTGGCCACCACGCCAAACTTTTTACTTCACTTAATGAACCTTAAAGCCATACGACATTAAAGCCACAAAGACAGAAATCCTCTAAGTAAACTCAGTTTACACACTAAAAGTATCAAATAGAGCACAAAATGGCAACCGAAAAAAATTACAATTCATATAAGTTCTCCACTGTGAGCAATACGGCACACAAGTCAGTGACAGTGTGACAGTGACAGTACAGTGACAGTAATAAACACAAATTATAATTTACAGCATCGGTATTTTGGTGCAGTTTGTCAATATAACACCTCCAGTGGCTTCCATCCCTATTCAGACTGGGTACAGCTTGCACCAAGTGAAAAACGGGAGAGGATTATTTTTCGTCACCAGTGTGCTCTTTTTGCACAGTCCTCAGTCTTCACTCATTGGATGCTTTTATTGTATAAATACTAGAATATAACACCTTCATGCACTACATATTTTCCAACATGTATGCATGGCATGTATACACATGTAAACAAGATGCTCAGCTACCGCAGAGACACCGCGCTGCAGGGTGCGTTATAGTTTTTGCCAAAAGTAGAAGACTAGAACTGGGAGACAATATTTTACAGACATATTAGGTCTATCTTCAACCACTGATATAATCAGCCTGAAAATCTATCGAATTCGGTAAAAAACCGCAAAATAAGGGCTATTATGGCGATCAAGGTCATTCAAAGTCGTCGAGGTCGGTACCAATCGAAAGCCCGTATGCGATTTCCTATTAGTGATTAATAGTAACTGACATATCTCGTATTGTTTCAGAGTTATCGCACATTCGTCTCCGAAATGACCTATTATGTGTCGAGTGGGACGTTAAACCTTACTAAACCTAAACCTAAACCTAAACCGCAGCCTATTGTTCAAATTTCGGACACTGCGTTTTCGAGCCACCCTTTGGGGGCTTAGGGACAACGTACGATGTTTATCTTGGGCTCATTGGAAAGCGCGTAGTGGACTGGTGTTACGGCTGAGTCGCTACAAGCGAAAAGAGATCGAAAATCAGCGATTTCGCTCCAACGCGGTCACTTTGATCCAAAATTTCAGGTAGAAGGGGTCGCCCCCCACCATTCATTTTTGCACGGTTAGTTAGGCCAATGAATGCCTTACAACTTTGCCGCTGAAAGTTTTCACACAAAGAAACTTTGTAGCAGACTTTCTTCAAGCGAAGTGCGATTTTTTTACGGAAATCAGCCGTCATGCATTTTTGAAACCCCCTTTGGGGGACTTAGGGGCAATGTACGATGATCATCTTAGGCTCATTGGAAAGCGTGCAGTGGACTTCCTAGTAGCGTTAATTGAACTTTTTTCGCTAGGTGTTACGACTGAGGCGCTACGAGCAATTATCGGTTCAAAATCGGCGATTTTGCTCCAATGGGGGCCGGTTAACCCAAAATTTCAGGTAGAAAGGGTCGCCCCACCAACCATTCTTCTTCTCAGTAAACTAGGCTAAATTATCTTTCGTATGGTATAAAAATCTGGACAGATCTTTCTTCCGTTTTGTCCAATTCACGCGTGTGACAGACAGATGGACAGACGGATGGACAGACAGACGGACAGAATTCTCATCGTTATATCGCGTCTTCATTACATGCAGCGCGGTAAAAACTACAGGTACATATAGTAATTTTCAAATGTCTAGCTAAGTTAGTAAATTTTGGCGTCCCACACAACACATAACAAGTCATTTCGGAGACAAATCTTCCCAGGCAATCAATTGTGCTGGTACTGATAACAAAAAGGTAACGAACTAAACAAAGCATGCACCTGGAAACCAAAAAAATAACACAGAAACATGCCCTATTCAACAATGACAGAAAAACCTAAAGCTACAACTAAGCTCTGGTTTGGCTGCCTCCTACAACTTCTGGCTAGGAAACGGAGTGGGTCTATTCTAGGACACACACACACATACACATACTTACTTACTTGCCCGGATCCACATGGGGCAAATGTCAAGCTAAATGGGGGGACTTGGTATTTCTTTAGGGAATTAATTTGGATGGCCAACCGAGGGAGGGGGACTGAGCCCAGGCCAATTAGGGGAAGAGAAGCCAGGGCTCAGCGCTCATACATGGTACTGATTAATGGCAAACAAAGATACTTACACAAATTGTAATCATTACATGGAATGGTAGTTTAAACAAATAATCACAATTTCAATTACATTTCAACATAATGAATTATATAAATTTGTTGTGTGACTGTGTATGTCAGTCCTTAATAAAGAAACGATAATAATAAATAATAATATTGCATACAAAGTATGTAAGCATCAAACTACTTTTAACTCATTAAACCAAATTCTAAAAGCATTAGGACATAAAAGTCAACGTGAACTGTTTGAAATTTTAGATATTTATAGAAAAGGTCAGCGGCTAACAGATTTCACAAAATCAGTTATTATTCTAATTGAAAAGAAGCAAGGTGCCAAGGAATGTGGCTTTCCTTCTTGGCTAAGTGCAAGAACTTCAACATTGTCGATGTTGGCAGAGGCAAATACCTATCTTCAACGGTAAATCCCACTGTTGCAAAAGAATTAAGTCACCAAAGCCAAAGAATATTTATTCACCAGTTAAATAATTTTTACACAGCTGCAATCTAAATTTATACAGCTACATTTGCCGGAATTTTTGTGCAAATATGATCATTTACTATGAGATATAAAAGAAAAAAGTGGGTGTTTTTTATTGAAACACTTGGGAGGCTATGGCAAGAAAAGTTCTGTCACAAATGTTAAACAGTGAGAGAGGAATTAAAGCAGGGGCGGCGGACATAATTGACACAATAAGACACACAGACGAGAAGGCAGCAATTGCAAGCTCGCATGAGAGTTGATACTGTGACAAAAAGTGTATGTAATGAAAAATTAATGCGAAGACAACAAGAATGTGTATATCTCAGAAAGGCAAAAGCAAAGTGCATAAAATTATAAAAACTGACGGTAAAGACGTCGAAAAAGTAAGGCCGTTTAAGTACTTGGGTACTTGGATTACAGATAATGAGTATTCTGTAAAGGACATTCGAGCAAGAATTGCAATGGGTAAGGCAATTTTCATGGAAAAGAAAACTGTTGATGGGAAAATTGGACTATGAGCAAATTGTAATGAGTACAGTGTGGAACATAGTGTTGTATGCAGCAGAAACTGGAAAACCAACTAAGGCAAGACAAAAACTGGTAGAAGATACAGCAAAGGATGCTAAAAATTAGTTGGAAGATGAGGTACTGATGCATCATGCACGTTAATGTAACAAAGAGTACACTGAATATGATTCACTGTAAGAAGCATAATTGCACTGAGCATATTCTCAGAGACAGAAGTTTTCTTCATGATATTACAGAAGGAAAAATGATGGGCAAACCTAATCATAGTAGGATAAGAACAGAATGATTACACGATATGACGAAAAATAGGACCTATGTACAATTGACAGATTTAACGTTCGACAGAACAACATGGAATCAAAGAATCAAGAGAAAGTCTGTCATAAACCTGCTGGCAACAGCAGAAGAAGAATTCAAATTAACGAAAATAAAGCAGATGTATAATACAAGTATATGGCAATGCTGATGCAGAAGCTGGAGCATCAGATTTTGTTTACACCGCAGCACAAAGATGTACTCATAAATTAATCTGTATTCTGTAACTATTAACGGTGCTGCGTATTCTGTCACAGCTAAAAGGGACATCTACCATTGCAAATTCTGAAACAATGTACACTTAGTTGTTTTATAAACCATCACTATGTTACAACTCTGTAAAATAATTTTCACCATGCATCGTATTTCTGTATGCACATCTACAACTGGACTGTAGTTACATGTTAAAGGTTTACACGAGCCTACAGGAATGCCGCACTGGAATCCATACTAACAAGCACAACTTGGGACACTGATTTTCAGCATATCGGCATGCTTCACAGACTAAGCAGAGCCATTACTGACATCATTAGTGTAATAAGGTTTTAAACTATTCGCAGCAGAAAGCGCAACAAAAGGCTGGACGTGATTGGCCCCATCATTGCACAGTGATGAACTGGTTGGAGACCCATTGGTCAGTTTTAAGCTGTCGTCTGCGAAAACAGCTTTCTTAGGTTGCAGTTCAGCCTTCACTGCTGGTTCCAACTGACTGCCTTTCACAGTTTCACGGATTGGCGGAAGATAAAAAGCCGACGCCTTTTCGAGTTTCACCACATCAGTGTCGCTACCAGTCCCCCGGCTGCCAGCAATTTTGCTCTGTATGAGTTCCAACATCGCTGGAACAAATTCCTGAATACCATCATAACCTACACATAATACACACTGGGTTTTTAACACTAGGCAGAAGTTTGTTCAAAAAATTAACAAGGAATATATGGGTGAGTATGTGAATATTTAATGTGCATTTGAAAACTGGCAGGTAGCCAGCTTAGTTCTGTGCTTGAAAAACTGTATGTACTTAGCATATTTAAACACTATCCATATATGATTTTAATTTATCAGTAACATGCTACTAATAATCACTTAACTAATAAACTTAAAGTGCAGCCCTGATATTAAACTGATGAGAGTAATGTTTTCAAAATGCATCAATGCTACAGTGCTTTGGCATTAGTCATTAACTAACATAAATTTACTTGTTAAAATCTGATGGGTAGACAGGTAGTCTAGCATGTCAGACAAAACAACAAATTAACGAATAAAAATAAACTAAATTGAAAAACCAATCAGTATAAAAAAATCCTAACAGTATTACAAGTCCAAGAAAACAGTCCACTGGGTACCAGAAAGGATCTGTACAAGAGGCCACATGTATCTTTAAATGTATCAGAAACCGTGTACCGAATTCTCAGTATAACAGCCAAAATAAACCGTGTCCTAGGATAGCACAAACCTATCAATTTCAGTGTCTGATGTGTGCATCAAGGACTGCCGTGATGCCTCCTGTTTGAGACAAATAACGCTAAAACAATAAGTGCTTTGCCAGCAGCATGGCTGTTTCATCAAGTGTTTCAACAAAGATAACTGAAGAAGCAGCTCACCTGGAAACACGTTGACGTCAATAACTGCATATCGGCCGGTCGCATTTTCAATGATCATGTCAATACCGAGAAGTTCAATGTCAAACCGCTTCTGAACTCCTGCAGACAGCTGCAGCAACTTCTGCTCATCCGGCTCAATGATGGGATATTCAACTTCACTCTCAGACATCTAAACACATCAACACACCTCTTTCACAGCATGAAAACTTTATACAAGTATCAATACTTTCTTTATTACCGCGCTGCAACTATGCAGGGCGGTCTTAGCCATCTGTCCATCCAGCTGTCAAACATGTAAATTGTCACAATATAAAATAAACTTCTGCCCACATTTTTCTACCATATAAAAGGCTGATGCATCTAGTTTACTAAATGGTTGGTGGGGGAGGTCCTCTTTCATGTAATATTATGGGCCAAAATGACCCCCCGCCCCTGAAAAACGCAGACTTTCACTCAATATTTGCTCACAGTGCCTCAGCTGTAACATCTGGTGAAAAAAGTTCAATTATGACTAATAGGAAGTCAACTACAGGCTTTCCAATAAACCTAAGATGAACAGCATACGTTGTCCCTTAACCCCACACAAAGTGACTGTTTTTTTCCATATAAAAGTGTATTTCTGTGGATGAAAATTTGCTACAATGTTTCTTTGTGTGAAAACTGTCAGCAGCAAAGTTGTACATTGGCCTGACTAACAGTGCTCAAATGGTAGGCCGGGTATTTGTATGCATTCTAATATTGCCCCTTACATGTAAATTTTGTGCGTAAAGGGGAACCACTCGTAGGCACGGCATCAGTGCACATCGGCGTTTTAAGAAAATATGTCACATACCCTATCATTGCTATCACTGCAATGCCCATCAGCTAACCCAACTGAGGTATTTGGATGTACTCTAATATTGCGAATGTCCACAGATACAATCGTGGTGGAGTGATAGTGTGAAATGTTTAATGGTGGCCATTCGTCATTTCCTGTCTGGCATCGTAAACATAACGTAACGCAGCCGCAGCTCCACTGTGTACACTTGAACATTAACTTCACTTCACTTTAATAAAGTGACACTCGCAGTGCATTAACATTATTTAATTGTTATTTACTTATTTGTTCAGCGGGCCTGCATCCCTAAAACCACTTTAAATAACTTCAACACTGACACCAACTGAGTTGTTCACAATGAAGTCAACGCTGGTATGCAGATACCATGTAAAACAATCAATGTTTCTAGTTTACTGGCAGAAACTGACAACGTTTGGTGCAGAATATTGTCTTCCACTTATATTTCATCCAAAACTGACCCACTCTGCAGCACAGTCTCTGTGTGGTAGCTGAGCTACTTGTTTTCATATTATTGTGCTGGACAGAAACTCTCCACAGAAAACATCCTTAGCAACTTTGAACCACAAAGTGAACATTAATAATAATAATAATAATCCCTATCATAACCATTCCAGACACAGTCACTACACTTTGCTAATTTCCAAGTCTCTTGGGAAGTACCTTGGACAAAAAAATTAGAATAACACTAATACACAGGACAATGTCGATAGTGCTGTCATTATGACAAAATCATTGCGACAGCAGTCTGTGAAAATGGCTACAAAGCCACAAGAACTTCAGTTTTGTCAGTTGGTAATGCTATCTCATGCATTTCAACTGAAATTACTAGACGTTCTGTTTCTTTTGTGTCCATCACAATACACACTGAACAGTGACATACTGCACACTGTCCCTCACTTTTCCCTGATCTTAGTTCAAACTTCCCAGACTTTTCCAGGTTTTCCAGATGGGAAGGCACCCTGATTGTTATTATGACAAACTTTGTCTGCAGTGATCTACTGTCAGCGCATGCTATCTTAACAGGTACAGAACCACACTGTCCTCTCTTTCAGCACAGCCAAGCTTCAGAAGATTTAATGAAGTGACAGAGGTCATTTCTGTTTTGTTTACACTAGAAACATCAGCAGTGAAGCAGTTACCATGTTGAGATTAGACAATGAGTAAGACTTTGAAACATCACAGCTATTGAAAAATATGGTCTTCTCAGCTACAATATGCAATGCACAAAGCACCAATCACCAACAGGCAACATCTCAACCAGAGCTCAATAGGAAATTAACATGCAATAATGTGGGGTGATGTTTAATAAAAGTGTGTACATAACTGCTATCAAATAAACTTCTACAATACAGAGCACACTGTGACTGAACCGGAAAAAAAGTTGGAACAAAAATCTCGTTTGTCATGACAGCGTCACAAAAATGCTGTGAAACCCATTTTTCTCACCAGTTATTGTAAAAAAAACTTAAAACTTAAATTTAAAAACTCTTCAAAACCCATGTCATGCATCACAGTGTGTCAATCATAGCTGACATTAAGATTTTTGATGCAGCAGACACAATATGAAACAGAGAAAGTCAGCATCAGCAAGAAGTAGCACTGCTCATTAAAATCACTGATAACTCTAGCCAAACAATCGGCTTGTATCGCTCTTTGCTATCGCGATGCAAAGCCGAACCGACCATGCCTTTAATGTCGGTAGAAAATGCAATTCGCCAAATCTCTCAAACACATATATAATATG